>Ga0316219_1000386_pt1 | contig 60581 bp, 39 predicted proteins | sample TBH18003PmetaG_FD_203635 | JGI IMG/M metagenome (GOLD analysis project Ga0316219, IMG submission 203635) | Freshwater microbial communities from Trout Bog Lake, Wisconsin, USA - TBH18003P | ecosystem: Environmental > Aquatic > Freshwater > Lake > Hypolimnion/Profundal zone | place: USA...
TTTCACAAGTGAGTCGGCCTTAAAACAAAACGAATTAATGGAAAAAAGCAGGGTAAAAAGAAAGCATAAAATGGTTTTCATAAATGACCTTATTATAAACTGTAAGCAAAGGTCTGCCCATTTATGCCGAAAGAAGTTACATAACTCTTGAAATAAGTTACATCATTCACATATAGTAGCCGATACCAGATTTCTTCTGCCAATAAATTCCTGAACCTTAGCTACCAATTCCTCTCGTGTGAATGGTTTAGGTATATAATCATCGCATCCGGCATCGAGGATATACTCCCTGTCGCTTGTCATAGCAAAGGCTGTAATCGCTATGACCGGCAAATCGGAATGGAACGTTTTTATGATCTTCGTTGCTTCCAGTCCATCCATCCTGGGCATTTTAATGTCCATCAGCACCACAACTATCTCCGGATGTATTTTGCATTGTTCAACCGCTTCCAACCCATTGGTGGCAAACAGGAATTTAATGCCTGTAGTTCGCAGGACCGCTTTGAGAAACTGAACATTCGAATCTTCATCATCAGCGATGAGCAAGGTTTCATTATGCCAGTCAGTACCTGTGACCGGTCGTGTTTGAGAAACCTTCAGGATGTGGTCAGGGGCTTTAATGGCAGGCATATAGGGTATCTCGACATAAAAAGTGCTGCCTTCTCCTGGTGTTGATTCCACCGTAATTATTCCTGACATCATCCTGATATAGGCATTTGATATTGACAAACCAAGTCCCAGTCCGCCGTATTTACGGGATAACGTGATTTCAATCTGGCGAAACTGGTTAAAAATAAGCTGTTTCTCAAGATCCCTGATTCCAATCCCGGTATCCTTAACAGCAACGACAATACGATCTCCTGCCCTTGAATATTCAATATTGATACTCCCGGTATCTGTAAATTTTATTGCATTTTCGATCAGATGACTGAAAACATGTCTCAATTTCACCTGGTCTCCCTTAATCATGGCATCTTTATCTGAAATTTTCCTGTTCAAAATAAGCTTCAAATTCCTGTGTTCTGCTATGGGCTTATAATATCCAAACAATTCATCCATCAGGTTTACCAGATTGAATGCGCTGAGTTTCAAATCAGCCTGCCCGGTGGTTATTTCGGAAATTTCAACTATATCTGTAATAATATGTAATAGTTGGTTTGATTGTGTATTGATGATATCGATATATTCGTCGCGTTGGCTTTTAGGAAGATCCTGGTCCTTGAGAAAACCGGCAAAGCCCAGGATCTGATTCATAGGTGTGCGGATTTCATGTGAAAGATTATGCAGAAATGCTGATTTCAGGTTATCGCTTTCCACTGCTTTTTCCCTGGCATTTATCAGTTCGGTTGCCCTCTTCTCTTTCTCTTCGTTCTGGAAGAGAAGTTCCTTATTGGCAACAACTAATTCTGCAGCACGTTTTTCCTTTTCCTCGTTTTGAAAGGCAAGTTCCTTATTCGCCATGAACAGCTCATCTGCACGCTTTTCTTTCTCCCTGTTTTGAAAAACAAGTTCTTTATTGGCAATGATTAATTCATCGGCCCGTTTAATCTTCTCTTCGTTTTGAAAAAGAAGTTCGTTATTGGCAATGATCAACTCATCGGCCCGGTTTTCTTTCTCCTTGTTTTGGAAGGCAAGTTCCTTATTAGCCGTGATTAATTCATCGGCCCGCTTTTCTTTCTCCCTGTTTTGAAAGACCAGTTCTTTATTGGCAACGATCAATTCGGCAGCCCGTTTTTCTTTTTCCTTATTTTGAAAAGCCAGCTGCTTATTAGCAATGATCAGCTCAGCGGCCCGTTTTTCTTTTTCCTCGTTTTGAAACGCCAGTTCCTTGTTTGCAATGATAAGCTCATCGGCTCTCTTTTCTTTCTCCCTGTTTTGAAAAAAAAGTTCTTTGTTTGCAATGACTAATTCCGCTGCACGTTTTTCTTTTTCCTCACTCTGATAACTAAGTTCTTTACCGGCAATGATCAATTCCGCAGCCCGCTTCCCTTTCTCTTCATTCTGGAATATGAGCTCTCTGTTAGCAACGATTAATTCAGCAGCACGTTTTTCTTTTTTCTCATTTTGTTCATCTATCAATTCGATTTTCTCCCGGAGGTTTATCTCTGCCTGTTTTCCCTTGCTCTCAGTTTCACGCTCATGCAAGGCCCTTTTTATCGCCGGGACCAATCTCTCAAGTTTGGTTTTCAGCACATAATCCGTTGCACCGTTTTCCATCGCGCTGATTGCATCATCTTCATCGATTGTACCGGATACGAATATAAATGGGATGAATGAGAACTTATCCGTAGCAACCTTTAATGCTTCATTGCCGTTGTAATCTGGCAGGTTATTGTCGGCCAATATAATGTCGATATTTTCTGCTTCCAGGATATTTATAAAATCCTTTTTATTATCGACCAGAAAATAATCATGCCTGATTCCTCCATCACTGATCATCGAGTGTATTAACTCAGAATCTCTCTGAGAATCTTCAAGGTGCAGAATTTTTATTTTTTTATTCATTGGTACAGGTATGAACATTTTCTTTACAATTACACCTTGGAAAGAGCAGGCGGAGGCGGCTGGTTTACGATTGCCCAGTATTGCCCTAATACTTTTATTGCATCAATGAACTGAACAATATCAACAGGCTTAACAACATAAGAATTAGCGCCAAGTTTATAACTCTCAACAAGATCCTTTTCCTCACGGGATGATGTAACCATGATGACCGGGATAAATTGAAATTCCGGACTGGAGCGGATATGTCTGAGCACTTCTATTCCATTCATTTTTGGCATTTTAATATCTAAGAGAATAACAGCGGGTAATCCGACAGTATTCACGAATTTGCCACGTTTATACAGGTAATCCAATGCCTCTTCCCCGTCTTCAGCGACGATCACTTCATTTGCAAGATTTTTTTCAGCAAGTGCTGCGATCGTAAGCTCAACATCTTTCGGGCTGTCGTCAACAATTAGTATTCGCTTAATATCTGTCATCATAACCTGGTTATTTATTATTGATTATCCATTATTTGGCACACTAAAGGAAAATGTGGCTCCATAACCTATATCACTTTCCGCCCAACATCTTCCACCATGACGTATTACTATCCTGTTCACATTGGCAAGCCCGATACCGATCCCTTCAAAATCTCTTGCTTTATGCAGACGCTGGAAAACGCCAAATAGCTTATCAGCGTACTTCATATCAAATCCGGCGCCGTTGTCCCTGATATAAAATACTGCTTCATCATTTTCAATTTTACCTCCGATATCAATAACTGCTTTTTCCTTATTCCTGGAATATTTTATGGCGTTTGAGATTAAATTAGCCCATACCTGGTTGATTAAACTTTCGTCGCCCTTTATTTCAGGTAGTTCTGAAATATTTATTTCTATATCCCTGCCGCCCATTTCATCGCTGAAAGTCTTGAATACACGGGCCACCATGCTTTTTGAATTAATAGTTGTTCGTTGAAGTTCGGCCCTGCCTAATCTTGAAAAGGTTAATAATGCATCAATAAGATTACCCATTTCAATGGACGATCCTGAAATGATATCAAGGTACCTTAAACCTTTTTCGTCAAGCTGGGAAGAATTATTTTTAATCAGCAGATCAACAAAACCTCCAATATGCCTAAGGGGTGCCCTCAGATCATGAGAAACAGAATAGCTGAATGCTTCAAGTTCTTTATTTGCAGCATTCTGTTTCTCATTTTCTTCACTTTTGAATTCAATCTCCTGGTTGGCAATGCTTAATTCTGAGGCCCGTATGGCTTTATCTTTTATTTGAATCAGGTATTTACCGGCACCGAATATTAACAATATCGTGAAACCCGTCATTAAAATCAGCATCATCATTGAAAGTCGGTTGAACAATAACATACTATGCATATTAGTCTTATTCCTTTGTTCAAGTAAATTGTTTTCTTCCTTTTGAATGTCGCTGGTAACCTTGCGGAGAAGGTTGGAGTAGCGCTCGCCTTCCCTGGTGGCAACAGCAGCAATTGCTGCTCCTGACCCTTGTTTGCTTCTTAATTCAATAGTGTGCTTTGAAAATTCAAGGCGCATCCTGATATAATATTTGAGCGAATCAAGCCGGTTTTGCTGAACGGGATTATCCTTAATTAGCACCCTGAGCTGATCTATGTTTGTGAATATTATTTTTTCGACAGTAAACAAGGGTTTAAGAAAGCTACTGTCGTTGGTGATAATAAATCCCCTGGAAGAGGTTTCAATATCTTTGGCCTGTGAAAGTATGTTGCCCGACTGGTTAATAACCTCCTCGGTATGCTGCACCCATCGTTGAGATTCATGAAGTTTAGTATAGCTTGAATAAACTGCATAACCCAGTAAGCCATTGCCTGCAAGGAAAATCAAGGATAGTAGCATGAGTTTCTGACGAATACTTAGTCTCACTTTGTTTTTATTTGTATTGACTGGGCCCAGTCGCAGATTTTATTGTTATCTTCCAGGGCCTGAACCTCATCAGGATGATGTTTCCTGTAGTTTTTTGGCGGCATCTTGTTAATAGTTACCATATCACACATAGCTTTTGCTTTAGCTGCCTGCTTTTCAGGTGCAAACTTTTCCCAGAAGCTCAGATTCAAATGAGACAGTGCAAAAGGATTTCCTGGTTCAGCATGACAGTTTTCACATGACCTGACTGTAATTTTCATTACATCTTCAGAGATTGTCTTACCTCCTCCGGTTGATTTATCACCTTTGTCGTTAGGACCAGACAGTCCATTGAACGGACAAAGGATCAAGGCAGTGATGAAAAGCAAAGATGCCACTGCCAATGCATTGCTGATTAACTTTTTCATAAACCAAAAATGTTTGAAGTGAATATTTGTTTACAACCTTACAAAGGTCGCTTCCCGGATTCCTTATAATGTTATACTATTTCCGAAATAAATTACATGATTCACATATTTCAGGCAGTTCCTTGATTGAAATTCTCATAGGTGTGAATCATGTAACTTATTACCAAAGTTCTGTAACATATTCCCGGGTCAACAGCTATAATTTTGCACTAACGTCCAATTAACGATATGAAGAAAGTTAATCCTGTTATAAAAGTCAAAGTGTTTGCGACAAAGCATTCGATTAAGCTCAGCGAAAAAACTTTGGCAAAAAAAGATCAAGCTGGCAATTTTCTAACAGACCTTGCTGATGTTATAATATTTATAAACAAGATTATCAGGGAAACTTTTTCACGAGATTTTGAATTCAAAGAATTTTTCAGGCAATGCTTCCAAATCGGGTACAAGTCATTACCCCTTATTTCAATCACCGGCGCCATTATGGGCATAGTGCTTACTATACAATCGCGCCCGGTACTGGTAACTTTCGGAGCTGTGACCTTACTGCCCGGCATGGTGGCAATATCACTCATCAGGGAAATGGGCCCGGTTATAACAGCCCTGATATGCGCAGGGAAGATCGGATCAGGGATGGGAGCGGAACTTGGATCTATGAAAGTGACTGAACAAATTGACGCAATGGAAGTATCATCTACCAATCCCATGCGGTTTTTAGTGGTCACAAGAGTATGGGCCGCAACGTTGATGATCCCTTTATTAATCCTGTATGCAGATGCTCTTGGTATCCTGGGAAGCTGGGCAGGAGCGAATCTCAAAGGTGATGTATCGTTCGTGCTGTTTTTTTCACAGGCATTCAGCCATGTTCATTTTATGGATTTGATCCCTGCCGTAATTAAATCATTTTTTTTCGGGGCCGTGATCGGTGTAGTGGGATGCTATAAAGGATACAATGCAGGCAGGGGAACCGAAAGTGTAGGCATTGCTGCTAATTCCGCGGTAGTGCTGGCATCACTCCTTGTGATAATTGTCGATATGATTGCAGTTCAAATTACCGATATGCTGATATGATGAGTACAGACCAGATTAAAATCAAGGAGCCCGTTATCGAGATAAATGGTCTCAGGAAATCCTTTGGACCGCAGGAGGTTTTAAAAAACATCTCATTAAAGCTTTATAACGGGGAAAACATAGCAGTTCTCGGCAAATCGGGAATCGGCAAATCAGTTTTAATTCAATGTATTGTTGGTTTGTTGAATTCTGATAGTGGATCAATAAAAGTGTTTGATAAAAATGTGGCAGACCTGAACCGGAAAGAACTGGGAGATCTGAGAAAAAAAATTGGTTTCCTGTTTCAAAGCGGGGCATTGTATGATTCGATGACAGTGAAGCAGAACCTGGAATTCCCTTTACGAAGAATTAAAAAAGATCTTTCTGAAAAAGAAATTGAAGAAAAAGTTAATGAAGTTTTGGAACAGGTAGGTTTGGCCGACGCGTTAAACAAAATGCCTTCCCAACTTTCGGGCGGCATGCGCAAACGGATAAGCCTTGCACGAACTATCGTCGTTGACCCGATGATCATGCTGTATGACGAACCTACTACAGGTCTTGATCCGGTGACTTCCGATGAAATCAGTTCACTCATCATCGAGGTTCAGAAAAAATATAAAACATCATCCATCATCATCACACATGATATCAAATGTGCCCGTAATACTGCAAACAGGCTTATCATGTTAAGTGAAGGGGAAGTATATAAAGAAGGAAAATTAGAAGATTTCGACAACTCGACTGACCCGCTGATCCAATCTTTTTTTATGCATAATTAAAATATAAATCAAATACGATTGACCTGGTTCAACAAATCAGCACCTTTAAGAAAAATAACATGGAAACCCACACTCAAAAATTTAAAATTCGCTTAGGGCTATTTATCGCCGGGGGCCTGGCACTTTTTGTATTTGCCATATTTATCATCGGAAAACAAAAACATTTATTTAATCCTGTTTTTAAGCTTACCACATCTTTTTATAGTGTAAGCGGATTGCAGGTTGGTAATAATATACGTTTCTCAGGAATCATTGTAGGGACCGTTGACAACATCAGGATCATTAACGATACAACCGTGAAGGTTGATTTGTTGATAAAAAAAGATGTTCAACAGTTTATCAGGACAGACTGTGAAGTGGCCATAGGTTCTGAAGGGCTTATTGGCGACAAGTTTCTGAAAATTACCCAGGGAAGCTCAGACGCTCCCATGGTCAGGGACGGGCAGCGGCTTGTATCAGCTGAGCCTGTTGAACTGGATGCAATTATGGCAAACCTTGAAGTAACATCAGAACAGCTTGCCGAGATCATGTTCAAAATCAATAGCGGCAACGGAACACTTGGACGGTTGATAAATGATTCAAGCATTGCAAACGATTTTGGCAAGACCATGGTAAATTTAAAAACCAGCAGCAAGGGATTCAGCGAAAATATGGATGCAGCCAAACATAACTTCCTTTTAAAAGGTTACTTCAACAAGAAGGCAGCAGCTGAAGCTGAAAAGAAGAAAGAGGCAGAAGACGCAAAAGCAGCAGCAGAAAAGAAGAAGGCAAAAGAAGATAAAAAAGCAGCAAAAGAAAAAGCTAAAGATGAAAAAAAATAACCGATGAGGAAGCTGTTCGGTCCATTTATTGCCATTCTGCTGATTATCGCACTTGCCAACGGGTCCTGCCATTCAAAAGAGAAAAGGCGGCAGGCAAAACTTCGTCTGGACTATCTGCGGGGAACGTTTAACCAGGGGAGCAAGCTGCCGTTTGACAGTAATCTGATAATCTCCTTCTATCATTCCTATCCTGAACTGAAAAAATACCAGGATGAAGTGAGGGAGGTTTATAGGCGGCATAAGTACACCCATATCTGGTATGATAAACAGGGAGTGGTTGAATTTGGTTTTACACTGATCAGCAAGGCCGGGGAAATAAACACCGAGGGAGTATCATCCAGGTTCTCTTACCAGGATAAAGTCAATGGTGTTTTCGAAAATGGAAGTAAGAATCAACTCTCCCAGATTGAGACCGAATTAATGCTGACCAACCTTTACCTGTTCTTTACCGGGAAGGTTTATAAAGGCCTGGGAGACTCAACCACGACAGCCCTGGGCTGGCTGCTGCCAAGAAAACAGGTTTCTTATGCACGCCTGCTTGATTCGGTTATGTCTGATCCCCAGGTGCTCAACAGCGATGACAGTGTTTTATTCAGCCAGTATTACAAGCTCAGGGATGTCCTGAAACGATACAGGGAAATTGAGAAACAAGGCGGGTGGAAAACTATTATTCCGGATCCTCATATATCATCCATTAAACCCGGCGATACATCCTACACCATACTTCAGATCAGGGAAAGGCTTTTCATCACAGGGGAGCTGAAACAAAACAGTAAAAGCAACAGGTTTGATCCCGAACTGGTTGAGGCAGTTAAAAGATTTAAACTTCATAATGGCAACATTCCCAAAGCAATAATTTCTCCGGAACATATCGGTGAAATGAATGTTCCTGTAGGCGAACTAATTAAAAAAATTATTCTGAACATGGAGCGGTGCAGGTGGATCGACCCCGGATTTGACAGGGCGAAAGTGTACATCGTCGTCAATATTCCTTCCTTTAAACTGAACCTGGTCCGCAACGGAAAAATCGAGCTTGAGTCCCCCGTGATCGTAGGAAACAAGGTAACGAAAACTGTAATCTTCAGTGGAATCATGAACCAGATAATTTTCAGTCCTTACTGGAATGTGCCGCAAAGCATCATGGACGAAGAGGTAAGGCCGGGGATTTTAAGGAATAAAAATTACCTCATCAATCATAAGATGGAATGGTACGAAGGCCAGGTTCGCCAGAAGCAGGGAAAAAATAATTCCCTCGGGCTGGTAAAGTTCATATTTCCAAATTCAGATGATATTTACATGCATGATACCCCTGGGAAGAGCCTGTTTGCAAGAGAGAGCAGGGCTTTCAGCCATGGATGCATCCGTGTGGGGAAACCAAGGGACCTGGCAGTTGCCATCCTGGAGGATGATCCGGACTGGACGCCTGGAAAAATCGACGCCGCCATGCATGCGGGGGTAGAAAAATCCTGCAGGCTGAAGAATAAAATTCCTGTTTATATCGGCTACTTTACTGCCTGGGTGGACTTGCAGGGCGAGATCAGCTTTTATGAGGATATTTATAAAAGAGATGAAAGGCTATTGCAATTGCTGGCTACCGAAAAATAAACCGGCCTTCTTCCTATTATCCTGTCACATCTTTATTGATAAAACAGCCCTTCTATGAATTATAGTATCTTTGCAATATGGTCAAACCATTATTGTATCTTCTGTTTTTCCTTATCCCACTTACCAACAATGCTGGCTCGGGCAAACTGCTTCCGGCCATGGAAAAGCATGCTGACCTTTATACCGAGCTGAAATTATTCCAGAAAGGTCTGTCAGATGAAGTTTTTCAGCTTGCGATTAAAGGGCAAAGAAAACTTGAGGCCCTTGGGAAACTCCTCAATCCCAATATCCTCACTATCGCCGATTTCTCCCAGTCAAGTAAAAACAAACGGCTGTACGTGATCGATCTTCAGCACAAAGTTCTTTTATTCAACACCTATGTGGCTCATGGCAGGCATACCGGAGATGAGTTTGCAAAGCATTTCTCAAATGTTTCAGGATCTTACGAGAGCAGCCTGGGGTTTTATATTACCCGGGAAAAGAACATTGGTTCCAGCGTCGGATTGTCCCTGATCCTCGATGGCGTTGAGAAGGGATTCAATGACAATGCAATGAAGCGAGAGATCGTTATTCACGGAGCCGATTATGCAACCGAAAATTTTATCAGAAAGACCGGGCGCCTTGGCAGAAGTTATGGCTGTCCCGCCCTACCTCCCAATATCATCAGCCAGGTTGTTGAAGCCATCAAGGAAGGCAGCTGCCTGTTCATCTATCATCACGACGTACTGTACCTGAGCCATTCCCACCTGCTGAATCAAGCGAAATAGCAAATTATTTTTTATTATAAAATTGCGCGCCGGCACCATCATTGCCATGCGACAAGGTGTGAATTATGTAACTAATTATCACAATTATGTAACATAATTCCCGGCCGGGGATTGGACCTTTGTCATAAAATCAGTGTAAAAAAAATAAAATGAAAAAACCTATCCGGTTCCTTGCATGCTTATCCTTGATAATAAGCTTGATGCTTTCATCTTGCATATCAAATAAAGAATTAACAGCCTCAGAAGCCAAAGTTGATAAGCTTCAAAAGGAAAACGCAAATACACTTGCCCAGCTTAATGAGTGTAACATGCAGGTAAAAACCCTTAAAGAAGAAACTACTACACTGCAGAATGCAAATTCCTCTGTAATAAATGATTTGAAGGTTCTTGCTTCCACATCCAAAATGACTATAGCAGACCAGGCAAAACGGTTAAAAAATCTTCAGGAAATCATTCTTACCCAAAAGAATATAATGACCAACCTCCAGAATGCAATAGCTGATGCATTGATGAATTATAATACGGATGACCTTTCGGTTTATATAAAGGACGGGAACCTGTATGTTTCCCTGGCTGAGAAACTGCTGTTCAAATCAGGGAGCGATGTGGTCAATCCAAAAGGGAAAGAAGCCCTTCAATCACTTGCCAAAGTATTGAATGAAACCAAAGACATCACGGTGATGATCGAAGGTCATACCGATAATGTCCCTATAAAAACAAAACAATATGCCGACAACTGGGATCTCAGCACAGCAAGGGCTACGTCGGTAGTACGTATCCTGACGATTGACTTTGGCTTTGATGCGGGCCGCATCATTGCATCAGGCAGAGGTAAATTTTATCCTGTTAAGTCCAATGAAACAGATGAAGGGCGCGCCGGTAACCGAAGAACTGAAGTTATACTGTCGCCGGACCTCAGGGAACTTTATAAATTAATGTATTAGTAAGAGATGAATATATTATTGGTCTATCCTCATTACCCCGATTCATTCTGGAGTTTCAGGCATGCCCTGCGCTTCATATCCAAAAAAGCTGGAGTTCCACCCCTTGGCCTGATCACCGTTTCGGCAATGCTTCCGCGAACCTGGAAAAAGAAGCTTATAGATCTTAATGTCTCGGCGCTTCATACAGCCGACATTACCTGGGCTGATTACGTCTTTATAAGCGCTATGTATATACAGAAAGAGTCAGTGAACACAATCATTGAAGAATGCCTGAAGCATAATACCAAAATTGTTGGCGGCGGCCCCTTGTTTACGCAGGATTACGACAACTATCCTCAGATTGACCATTTAATTCTGAATGAAGCTGAGATTACATTGCCCTTGTTTCTTAAGGATCTTGAATCGGGGCAGGTTCCTCAACGGATCTACAGAAGCGATGAATATGCCGATATAACCTCAAGCCCGGTGCCTGATTTCCACTTGCTTTCAAGAAAAGACTATGCATCCATGAATATACAGGTTTCCCGTGGATGCCCCTTTTCATGCGATTTCTGCGAGATCACTTCCCTTCTCGGGCATAAGGTCAGGATGAAAAACACCGCCCAGATCCTTAACGAGCTGGAAGCACTGTACAACCTTAACTGGAGGGGCCCGGTTTCAATTGTTGACGACAACTTCATCGGAAACAAAACTGAAGTTAAAACTGACCTGCTACCGGCGATGAGGAACTGGATGCAACAGCATAAGTATCCTTTTTCATTTACCATCCAATCATCAATAAACCTTGCAGATGACCCCGAACTGATGTCATTGATGGCCGAAACAAGCATCAACTCCGCTTTTATCGGCATTGAAACCCCCGAGGAAGATTCCCTGGTTAACTGTAATAAAGTTCAGAATAAAAACAGAGACCTACTTTCAAGCGTAAAAAAGATTCAGCGTGCCGGGTTGCAGGTTTCAGGAGGATTTATTGTTGGTTTCGACAGCGATACTCCAGGTGTTTTTCAGAAACAAATCGATTTTATCCAGCAAAGCGGCATCGTTTCGGCCATGGTCGGGTTACTGAATGCTCCTAAAAATACAAGCTTATATAAAAGACTCGAGGCCGAAAACAGGCTGACCATCGAAGCAAGCGGAAACAATACCGATTTCTCCATGAATTTTGTTCCCATGATGAATTCAAAAGAACTTGTACAGGGATATAAACATATTATTCATAATATTTATACTACCAAACCCTATTATAAAAGGATACGGCGCTTACTTTTAAATTATAAGCCAAAAAAATACAATACGGCAAAGATCGATTCTGTCGCAATAATAGGATTTATAAAATCAATGTTCATTATCGGGATCATTAATAAGGGCAGAAGGGATTACTGGACATTCATGGCATGGACCCTTTTCAGGCGCCCGACCATGGTGGTTGATGCTGTGACGTTTTCTATTTACGGGTATCATTTCAGGAAAATTTTCGGAATAGCGGCATAGGCTTTCTCAGGAAAAAACAATATCCATTGTTTTTTTGTAATGATGATTCAAACCATGTTTATGACCGACTTGCATGCAGCCGCCTTATTACTGAAATGTAAGTGATAATTATTTCTTATCTTTGCCGGCAACATTTAATCAGTGTTGATGGTTTCTAAAGCCGGAAATACTCTTCCTTCAGCATTTCTCCTTACCCTTGGCAAACATAGCGAGAGACCTGCCATGGCTATGATAGGAGGTGAACAGCTCACTTACGGTGATCTCAATCGCCGTATCAGGGCAATTATGGCTTTCATTGAAAAACTGGGTATTGGACCCGGTGACAAGGTTGCTATCCTAAGTGCAGGATTGCCCAATTGGGGTGCAAGCTATTATGCCGTCACTTTTATGGGCGCTGTCGCAGTTCCCATTCTCCCCGATTTCCATCCCGATGAGGTTAAAAACATTCTTGAACACGCCGAAGTAAAGGCCATTTTCTTCTCCGATAATCAGCAATCAAAGGTCAATTCAATACCTGCCGGGATTGCTCCGAAGAGGATCAGGATAGAGGATTTCTCACTAAAAATTCCTGGAGCCGGCGACCCTGTATTTGACCCATCCGCAGAACCTCAAAAAGAATATTCGGTAAGCGAGAATGACCTGGCTTCAATAATTTACACATCGGGAACAACCGGGAAGTCAAAAGGGGTTATGCTTTCCCACCTTAATATCTGCTTCAATGCCGATAAAAGCGGCCGTGTACAGGAGATCATAGAAACAGACCGCTTCCTTTCGGTACTGCCTCTTTCCCATACGTATGAGAATACCATCGGTATGGTTTTGCCGATGCTGAGGGGAGCAGGTATCTGGTACCTTGGAAAAGCGCCTACTCCTTCAGTTCTTCTCCCGGCTTTGCTCGAGGTAAAGCCAACCATCATGCTTACCGTGCCCCTCATCATAGAAAAGATATTCAGAAACAGGATTCAGCCTGCTTTCACAAAAAACATTTTTCTTCATACCGCCATTCATATTCCCTTTCTCAGGAAAATACTGAATGTTGCAGCAGGGAAGAAACTAATGGAGACTTTTGGAGGAGAACTGCATTTTTTTGGAGTTGGCGGGGCAAAGATCAACCGCACTGTAGAGAAATTCCTCATCGAGGCGAAATTCCCTTATGCCATAGGATACGGCCTCACCGAGACTTCGCCCCTGCTTGCCGGTTTTAACCCTCAGCATGCACGCCTGCAGTCGACAGGGCCGGCTATCCAAAACGTTGAGCTTATCATTAAGAATCCCGATAAAAAAACCGGAGAAGGTGAGATCTGGGCAAGGGGCCCTAATATAATGAAGGGTTATTACAAAGAACCTGCACTGACTGCTGAAGTCATCACTCCCGACGGCTGGTTTAAAACCGGTGACCTGGGAGCCTTTGATAAAGATGGTTATCTCTACATCAAGGGAAGGCTTAAAAATACGATTATCGGCCAGGGAGGTGAAAACATCCATCCCGAAGACATTGAGTCAATCATCAATAATTTCCACCATGTAGTGGATTCACTGGTGGTGGTGCAGCAGGAAAGGCTTGTAGCCCTGGTCCAGTTCAACAGGGAAGAGATAGAAGAGCGTTATTCCCAGCTCAAGTATGATATTTCAAATTATGTTGAACATAAAATAGACGAGCTCCAGCTCGAGCTATTACAGTATGTAAACACCAGGGTTAATAAATTCTCACAGGTTCAACGAATAGTTATACAGGAATTCCCTTTCGAAAAAACCCCCACTCAAAAGATCAAGCGCTACTTGTACACTTAAAACTGCAGGTCTGCAGCGTATACTACCTTACCATAGAATCGTTCAAGGGAAGCCAGGGTGCAGGCCTGAACATCCGCTGCAGAAACAGTCCTGTCTCCCCACTTCAGCGGCCTTGTTGCACAGGCGTCCTGCACCACCAAACAATTGAACCCATAATCATAGGCGGCCCGCGTAGCGGCTTCCAGGCACATATGGGTCTGCATGCCGCATAGAACCAACCGTTTTATATGTAGTGATTTAAGATATTCAAGAAGATCGGTTTCGTTAAAAGCATTTGCCTCCTTCTTGGTGATCACTTTCTCACCGGGCAGGGGCGCAACACTGGCATGAATAGGGCTTCCGCCATAATGCTGTATATGGATGACGGGCAGTTTCTGATCCCTGAAAAGTTTGAGCACCAGAGCAGCTTTCTCACTTGCTGCTTCAGGATTTTCGAGGGGCAGTTTTCCCCCGGGGAAATAAAACTCCTGGATGTCGATGAGCAGCAATGCCGCCGGCAAGGTATCATTTTTCACGGAGATCTTCTGCGGGAATGCCGACTTCACAGGGAGGAGCAGGGCCAGGAATAAGATTCCGGCCAGAACGGTCTTTGAGTTTCTCATTTCCTAATCTGTTTTATCTCAGGATGACAACTTTACGTTTAACAAGGTAAGTATCGGATTGTATCCTTACATAATAGGTTCCGGCAGCAGCAGCCGACAGGTCTACCTGGTATTCTTCCTGGCCCTTAAGCTGCTTTTTAAGAACAGTCTTCCCATTCATGTCTTCCACCTCTATGGTTAATTCTCGTTTGCTTCCTTCGGCAGGGACAATCTTAAAGATGCCTTTATTAGGGTTGGGGTAGATCTCAACCTGGTCGGTCGGGGTTTCACCAATACCTGTGTTCTGTTTTGCCTGCGTCAGGTTCACCGTAACAGGCGTGGCCCCGGTTGCAGATACCGAAATATGAGCCGTGCGGGCGGTGTTTCCGGTATTTTGGGTATAATTCGCGACGATGGTGCCGTTTTTACTGCCCGAAGGTGTTACGGTGCACCAGCTGCTGTCGCATTGAACAGTCCAGCTGGTATTGGAAGTTACAGTATAATTTGTGCCTCCTGCCAGGGAAGTCACATTTTGAACCTGTGGTGTTACGCTCAGGGTCGGAAGGGCAGCAGCCTGGGTAACGGTGACTACAACCGGAACGACCCCGGTTCCTATGGTGGTCACATGGGCAGTTCTTGCCGTCAACCCAGGATTTCCGGCAAAAGTTACAAGAATATTTCCATTCCCCATCCCCCCCGGGGTTTGAACTGTGCACCAGCTGGAATCGCAGCTCACTGACCAGGAAATATTCGACAGGACATTAAAAGTCGTCCTGCCTGTATCAGCAACTACGTCCTGGTTTGAAGGCGTTACTATAAGCTGGAGAGTAGCCCCTGCCTGCGTCACGGTAACATGAACCGAAGGAACCCCGCTCCCGCTCACCGTGATGGTAGCCAGCCTGGGAGATATATCCGTATTACCTTCAAAATTTGCAAAGATGGTGTCATCGCCTGCCCCCAAAGGGGTGGGAACGCACCAGGAAGCATCGCTTGAAACTATCCAGTTGATATTGCTGCTGACAAAGAACCGGGTCTGGCCTGTTGTATCGCCTACGCTCCTGTTGGGAGGAGTTACAGCCAGGCTTGCCTGCAAAGTTGAAAAACTCAGGGTATCTCCGTTTACAGTCCCGATGGCACTGGATCCTACGGCACAATAATAATAGGTAATACCGGGTAATAGCCCGGCGATATGTTTTGAAATATTTACATTTGACATGCCGGCGCCCAGGGTGTCGGGTATGGTAGTGTTTGTAAGGCTGTTCCTGGATGTTCCCCAGGCAAAATATCCCGTGGCTGATGAACCGTAAGGATTCACACCGCCGTTGATTGTTGCAGCATCTGCAGAAACATCAGATGCCAACCCGGTAAAAACCAGGGGAGGAAAAGTGTATTTAAATGAGGCAATTTTTGTCTTGCGGCTCCCACCTGAACCGATATATTCATCGGTGAACCAGAAGGTGTTTGTATCGACAGGGTCGATTGCCAGGAGAGAGTAATCCCCCCAGCGTTCTACGCCAGATTGTGAAAAGTTTCCGTTTACGATAGTATCCTCGGCAATATCCATAGTGCTGGTGGCTGCAAGATATGCCATTGGCGATTGTCCGCAATACCTGATGCCCGGATGTATCGTGGTGCTCGACACAGAATATCCCATGGCAATGGTATTTGAACCATTGAGCATGACGGTTCCCATCCACCGGCTGAGGGAATCCGGGCAATAAGTTCCCTGTTGCCTGATCGACCAGTCACCGGTCGTTTTGCGAAGCTCGTACCACCTTATTCCCGCATGATTGTTATTCGGTGGGGTGCCGAGATTCACGGTATGACAGCAAACCAGGGATTGGTATGAACCGAAATTCCTGTATTGCGGGACATTCATGATAACCTGGGGTATCCCGTCCAGTTTCTGTGAAGTTCCCAATTGGGGAATATTATACCAGTTGTTCCCGAAATTGGAACTGAAGGGGGTAACATTCAATTGCTGGACCCTGTTAAAAGTTGAATTGGTCAGTGTGGTCCAGTCAACATGAAGCTCGTAGATCCAAAGCTGGTCGGTACCTCCTCCGAAAGCATCATCATTAAATGCGACATATAAGCCCGGGGAACCGGCCGGAGCAAACTGTCCGTCGTTATCCACCGGGGGTACACACATAAAGCCATCCACAGAAGAAGGTCTCCAGTTGTTATGGAATCCGAGCATCTGGGCTGTTCCGCCGGCCAGGATGGAATCACGCTGGAAAACGTAAGTATCTGTGCTGCCTTGATTATTATCTCCCATATAATATCCGTCGCGCCATACACTGACTTTCGCATAGTCGGGCATGGTTGCTACATGGAATGAATATTTGTGCCAGGTCCCTGTTGGATCATTGGTTGATGATACTGCAAGAAGCAGGTAATTCAGCGAGCCGGATATGGAGATTTCCGTGACAAGCCAGCGATCGGCCATTTCATCATACAAAATAACCGGGTCCCCGTCATTGTAATTTGAACCGGCTGTGCCGGCGAACAGAGTATTAATCGCGGTGGGGCCGGCAACTTTTGTCCCGGTCTTTGTGTAAATGGAATACGTACAGTTAATGGTCTGCATATAATAATTCTGACCGGCTGTCCCATTGCAATCAGGAGGATAATAAGGAGAAGTGCCTCCATCGAAATTTTCAGTGATGCTTGAAGTTTTATGCACTTTGCCCATCGCTTTCTGATAATTAGGGTCAGGTCCATGGGGCAGGGCTGTTGCAGCATAAGGATAACTGCGTTTTCCAAGTCCTTCATTCAATTCTTTTTTAGCCCTTTTAGCCATCGCTTTCATCTCAGCTTCGGTCATTGGAGGGATGTCACGTAAGGGTTTGCTCAGGCCCAGGTAGGTACCTGTACCGATGATGCTTGGTTTTGCAGGTGTGCTCTGCGCATTTGCAAAAATCACAGGCATAAGAAATGCCAGCAGGGAGATGTAAATAATTGATTTCATGGAGCGGGTTTGAGTTGCAAAAATAACCAATAAAGCTGCGTGTAAGGTTAAATATTTTATAATATTATTTGACTGAATCGAAGAATAAAGGAGTGGAAATTAATTCTCTTTTATATATTTTTGCGCTCCAATACCAAATATTCTCTGCGAATGAAACAAATCATACTTTTTATTTCTGCTCTCTTTTTCCTGGGTTCATTAACAGGCCAGGATATAAAAACAGTTTCAACAGGTCTTGCTAAAACCAAAGAGGACGCTCCTCCCGATACCGTAAAACATCATTGGAAATTAGGAGGTTTTGGCTCTCTTACTGTAAACCAGGCAGCATATTCCAACTGGGCCGCAGGGGGGACAAATTCGGTAGGTGCTACTGGGATGCTCAACCTTAAGCTTCGTTATTCAAAAAATAAACATTCCTGGGCCAGTCTCCTTGATGCTGCTTACGGGTTCCAGCTCCTTGGGAAATCAGAAAGCGCCAAATACAATAAAACAGATGACAAGATAGAGTTTACCACAGCCTACAGCTATGAGCTGCATAAAAATAAAAAATGGTACCTGACCGTCCTGCTGAACTTTCGTTCCCAGTTTTCCAATGGGTACAATTATCCAAATGACAGTGTCCCTATTTCCAGGTTCATGGCCCCCGGTTATGTTGTTGCAGGTATCGGCATAACATACCAGCCTGCAAAGTTCTTTACACTTTACATATCACCTTCTTCGGGCCGTTTCACTTTTGTATTGGATGATACACTATCAAAACAAGGCGCATTCGGGGTTGAGAAAGGCAAAAAGATCAGGGGTGAATTTGGTCCTTATGTCAGGGCCGACCTGAACAAGGACCTTGCAAAAAACATCAACCTTTCTTCATCCCTTGAACTGTTTACCGATTACCTGAAAAGTTTCGGGAACATTGATGTAAACTGGAATGTACTGTTCACGCTCAAGGTCAACAAATGGCTCGCTACCGTTATCAATTGCCAGGTTATTTACGATGACGATGTGATGATCCAGACCAATGCTCCCGAACCCGCAACCGGGCCACGCACTCAGTTCAAGGAAACCATCGGAGTTGGTCTCTCATATAAATTTCATTAAAAAGGCTGGATTCTCTTTGCAGACTGCCGACTGCTGACTGCCGACTTGTTGCAGACCTGGAAAATTTAATATCTTTGACCCCGATATCAATAGACAACCTAACCGACACCCCATGGCCCATCATGATTTATACGACGATCACACCTTATCGCACGAAGAACTGAAATACAGGGAGCATACCGAAAGAGCCGCACTTTTTATCAAGATAGACTTGTTTCGTTCGGCCAGAGAAGAGTATAAGGCTGCCCTGGTTTATAAACCGGGAGATGAAAAATGTTTGAAAGGAATTACAGACATGAACTTCAATATACAGCGGGATAAAAAAGTTGTTCTGGCAGTTGTTCCCGTCGTTCTGGCAATTATCGCGGCAGTAGCAATATTTGCCTGATCAGGCAGGGTTGATCAGTTCATCTATCAGTCCAAGGAGGACATCTTTGGTGACAGGTTTGGGTAGGTATCCTGAAAATCCCAAAGAAATGAGCCTGTCCCTGTCGCCAATGGAAGCATACCCCGTGAGTGCAACAACAGGGACTGTTTTATAATCACTTAGTTTGCGTATCTCAAGCATGGCCTGGATTCCATCAAGTCCCGGCCCGAGATTAATATCCATCAGTATCATGTCAAAGCGATTCTGCCTGGCGCTTTCTATCGCAGCTTTTCCGTCAAGTGCCGAATATGCCATACAACTGTCCTGGATATAAAGAGTAAGCAACTGCAGGTTTACCAGGTTATCTTCAACAACCAGGATTCTCGGGCTGTTCTTTGGAATTTCAGCCGGAGGGTGACTTTCCGGTTCTTTTTCCTGTGAGGGGGGCGGTCCCTGTTCAAATGTGGTGCCTGCAGAAGGCAAAATTACAATGAACTCCGAACCCTCCCCTACTTTGCTCTTAAGCCTGATATCCCCATTCAGCAAATGGGCTATTTTCCTGCTGAGGGTTAACCCAAGACCTGAACCTTCAAATTTCCTGCCATAACCTTCACTGACCTGCCGGAACGTTTCAAAGATAAGTTCATAATTCTCTTCAGCCACGCCTATCCCGGTATCCCTGACAGAGATCGCAACTTTTTCCTGTTCGTTTTCCCTGATCTCCCTGGCCTCGATGGTAATGCTCCCTTCCTCAGTATATTTGACAGCATTGTCGATAAGGCATCTCAACAGGTGTTGCAGCAGGTAATCATCCCCGAATATCTGGATATAAGCCGGGACATTCAGGTTAAGTCTCAGGTTCTTTCGTTTTATCAGTGGTTCATAGTTTGCCAGGACTTTAAGAAGGCTTTTTTTAATGCTCTGCGGAGTGAATTTCCTGGTGACCTGGTCCGACTCAAGATGTGAAAGATCCATTATAGCATCCAGGGTATCCATCAGGCGGCGTCCCGAAATAAGTATATTCTCGGCCTTTGCCCTTGCTTCAGGGTCAAGAAGATCATTTGAAAGGATCTCTGCGAATCCGAGGATCCCGTTCATGGGCGTCCTCAACTCGTGGTTCATATTAGCGAGAAGCGAGGATGCAAGTTTTGATGAGACCTCGGCCTTTTGCTTCTGAACAACCAGTTCCTGCTGCATTTTCAAACGGTGAATTGACAGGGCGATCTGCTCCGATACAAAGATCAGTACATCAACTTCATGGTCCCCGTAACGAATCTTCGGATTATAACTCTGGACAACCAGGGCACCTATAACCTCCTTATCCACCCTGAGAGGAACGCCCAGCCAGTCAATAGCCGGAGAACCTCTCATCTCAATAATCCCCCGGTCAACAAAATATTGAATGTCTTCAGGCTTAGCTAAAAGATGTTTTCCCGTCCTGAGTACGATGTCGGTAAGTGAATTCCCCCGCTTCCTGGGAGGAGGAGGCTCGTCATGCTCGTCAATGAAATAGGGGAAGCTGATTGTCTGGTTATCCGTTTCTACGAGGGCAATAAATAAATTATGGGCATCCATCAGGTCGCCGATCACTATATGGATGTTTGCGAAAAGATCATTCAATCCTTTCGCTGAATGTGCAAGTTCAGAGATCCGGTATACTGCGCCTTTAACTTTTTCCGATTGAATTACATCCGAAATATCCTTGTTGATAGTGATAATCCCAAGTACATTCCCTGCTTCATCCTTCAACTGGGATGTGGAAGAAAGCACATAGGCCGTGCTTCCATCTTTCCTTTTATGCACCAGTTCCCCTTTCCAGAATCCATTCCTCGCCAGCTCATCAAATATCCCTGCCTTGCTTGCTCCCGGAAAATCCAGGCGCAGCGACCCACCACCGAATTTACCCACGATTTCCTCCGACTTCCATCCGTAAATCCTTTCAGCTCCCTTATTCCAGCTCTGAATAATCATATCCTTGTCGAACGTGATGATTGCATCGCTGATCTCCTGGAGAAGGGCATTCATATACCTGATCTGCTCTTCATCCAGGTGTGACTTCTGCTGGAATTTGAAATGCGACTTGTAATATTCCAGCTGCTGGCTTTTCCATATAAGGATTGACGAAATGATTATAACAATAATAAACACGGCAATATACAGGACAAGTGTCAGGGCGTTTTTTTCCAGAGGAGCGGTAAGTTCACTGTTATCGATCTTGCAGACTATCCACCAGTTTGTGCCTTCGACATGCCTTACCTCGGCAAGAACCGATTTTCCACGATAATCTTTGGAATTGGACAACAGCAGAGCCCCTTTCATAGGGATGCTTTTCAGGATCTCGTCTGCGGATGATGGACTTCTGAAGGCAATGACGGTATCCGGCTTCAGTTTGCTGCCCGAGAGGTAAAATGTAGATCCTGTTTCATGATGCAGAAGGATGTTTTCGGCTGTGATCTTTTGAACGGGCCATGAAGCAAGGGTCGGATAAAGGTTTTGAAGAGGATCGATGTAAAAGACAACATAGCCGAGCAATCCCTGTTCATTGGTCAGGGCTGTTGAAGAGATCAGAAAAGGTTTTCCTTCCCTGTTTTGCATGATGTCGGAAAGCCGGACCTTCCCGGGTTTCATTTTTTTGATCTCAGCCTGGATCAGGCCAATATCGGAAGGCTGGTCATTTTTATCATTCAGGGCAAACATCGGCTTCCCTGACGGGTCACATAAAACAATGTTCGTATATTCATGATTGCGCCTGATGGGTTCCAGCCAGTTCCTGAGTATCTCTTTGTATCCCTGGTTTGCAGGCGACCTGATAAGTTTGGCGAACTCCGCATTGAACTCACTGCTTCCTGCCACAAAAGCTCCTTCGGCCTTCCTTTCATCGATCCAGTTATTGATTTCATGAACCTTAAAGGTGCATACTGCGGTAAGAAATTCCTTATGGATCCCAAGGACATCATCTCTCTGGTTGATGAAATATAAATGACTGCCAGCGAGTAGTCCTCCTACCAGCAGGAAGACAAACAGAAGCTGTTTCCATTGGAACCTGAATTTGTTCTGTTTAAAGTCCGGCTGTGTCATACAATGCCAGTTGTTGGGAATTCAAATGTACAAAATTTTATTCTTTATGCCAGGTCTTTTATTCCCGGCTTTTTATGTATGTTTGTATAGCACGAAACAAATAAACCAGGTGATATGGAAACCGGGAAACCGATTAAGATGAAGCTAGTCAAAAACGATCCGTGGCTTGAGCCTGTCGCCCTGGAAATCTACGAAAGGTACCAGCGATATCTAAATACTCTTAAGGGGATAAAAAACGACTGGAAATCTCTTTCAAAATTTGCAGATGCCTATCAATGGTATGGGATACATCATGATCACCGGAAAAAAGGCTGGGTATACCGGGAATGGGCGCCGAATGCAATGGACCTTTATCTCTTCGGCGATTTCAATAACTGGCAGAGGTATTCGCACAGGCTCAACCGCGACAGGGATGGCAACTGGGAGATTTTCCTTCCCGACGAGGAATATGGCGACAGGTTCGTCCATTTGAGTAAGATCAAAGTCATGGTGCATTCGGAGCTGGGATGGAATGAACGGCTGCCTGCTTACATAACAAGGGTGGTCCAGGATACAACAACTAAGGATTTTTCAGGACAGATATGGGATCCTCCCGTGCAGTTCGACTGGGAAAACGACCAGTTCGACCTGGGAAGCCTTAACGAATTGTTCATTTATGAGTGTCACCCGGGTATGGCACAGGAACGTGAGGGAATTGGCACTTTCTGGGAGTTTGCCGATGATCTTATACCCTATATAAAAAATGCGGGGTATAATGTTATCCAGATGATGGCTGTAGCTGAACACCCGTATTATGGTTCCTTCGGATATCATGTCACCAATTATTTTGCAGTCTCCAGTCGTTTCGGCACACCTGAAGAGCTTAAATATCTCATTAAAAAAGCCCATGAACAAGGGATTGCAGTCGTCATGGACCTGGTCCACTCCCATGCTGCAAAGAACACCAACGAAGGCCTGAACATGTTCGACGGAAGCGACCACCAGTATTTCCATGCAGGGCCCAGAGGCAACCATCCTCACTGGGACTCCAAATGTTTTGATTATGGGAAGCGGGAGGTTCAGCAGTTCCTGCTTTCCAATGTAAAGTACTGGTTAAAGGAATTTCATTTTGACGGGTTCCGGTTCGACGGGGTCACATCGATGATGTATTTCGACCACGGCTACCGTGAAACATGGGACCGTGACGGGTATTTCACCCATGGAGTGGAATGGGATGCCCTTGTTTACATGCAGCTTGCCAACACCCTGGCCCACCAGGTCAGAGCTTCGGCACTGACCATCGCAGAGGATGTTACAGGAATGCCCGGACTGTGCAGGCCCATTAAAGACGGAGGCATAGGTTTTGATTTCCGCCTGGGAATGGCCTTGCCTGATTACTGGATCAAGCTTCTGAAAGAAAAAAAAGATGAGGACTGGGATGTCCACGAGATGTGGAATGTGATGAACGACCGCCTGCCGGATGTAAAAACGATCGCTTACTGTGAATCTCACGACCAGGCCCTGGTCGGTGACCAGACCATCGCTTTCAGGCTGATGCAAAGTGAGATCTATTTTAAAATGAGCAGGGAGGAAGAGAGTCATATTATCTCCCGTGGGATTGCATTGCATAAAATGATCAGGATGTTCACCCTTTCACTCGGAGGCCAGGCTTACCTGAATTTCATGGGAAATGAGTTCGGCCATCCCGACTGGATCGATTTCCCGCGCGAAGGCAATAACTGGAGCCATCAGTATGCGAGGAGGCAATGGTCCCTGGGGCAAAATGAGAATCTGAAATACAGGTTCCTGGGCGAATTCGACAGGCAGATGCTGATCCTCGCAAAAAAATTCGGGATACTGGAAGCTAACTTCGGGCACCAGGTATGGATGGATCATCAGAATAAAACGGTGATCTTTGAAAAATGCGGTTTGCTTTTCGTGTTTAATTTTCATCCTTTCAACTCCATCCCCGACTACTCATTCAACGTGCCTGAACCTGGTGATTACCGTCTTATCTTCAACTCTGATTCAGGGATTTTCGGCGGCCATGCCCGCCTCGATGAAAATATAATTCATACCACCATTTTCAACCCTGGCGACAGCACTCACACCTTAAAAATATATAATATTAACCGAAGCGTGCAGGTTTTTGAACGGATCCTGAAAGCTGATGACGACAACAAACAAACTGATTATGCGTGAAAAATCAAGAATGAGTTTCTGGCAGATATGGAACATGAGTTTTGGTTTCCTGGGGATACAGTTCGGATGGGGACTTCAGATGGCCAATATGAGTGCCATCTATTCCTATCTTGGCGCCATGCCCGGCCAGATTGCCCTGCTCTGGCTTGCCGCCCCTGTAACCGGTGTGATCATCCAGCCTCTGATCGGGCAGGCAAGCGACCGCACCTGGACCAAGCTGGGCCGCCGCCGCCCGTATATCCTGGTGGGCGCCATACTGGCTTCACTGGCCCTGATTTTAATGCCTAATTCACCCACGTTCTGGATCGCGGCAGGCCTGCTCTGGGTTCTTGACGGTACGATCAATGCCAGCATGCAACCTTTCAGAGCCATGGTAGCCGACAACCTGCCCGAGGAACAGAATTCACAGGGTTTTGCAATACAATCACTCTTTATCGGGCTTGGAGGAACCATAGCCTCGGCCCTTCCCTGGATGATGACCAACTGGTTCGGGATTGCACAGGATAAAGCAGGGCAGGGTCATATTCCTGTTTCGGTCACTTTGTCGTTTTACATTGGCGCCGTTGCTTTTATTGGTGCAGTCCTCTGGACCGTATTTTCAACAAAAGAAATACCACCGGAAGAGAAAGAACTCTCAGCGATCAGGTCGCAAAAGTTTGACTGGACCCTGGGCCTCGGAGATATTGCCAGGCTTATCACGAACCTTCCCAAACGGATGTGGGAACTCGGGCTTGTTCAGTTTTTTACCTGGATTGGAATGTTCTGTTTATGGGTATATTTCTCACCGGCAATTGCAAATAATGTTTTCCATGCCAAAGCAGGCACTGTTGAAATGGAATCATCAGGGGCCTGGGCAGGGTTCTGTTTTGCAATGTATAATGCAGTATGTTTCCTGTTTTCGTTCGTACTTATCAGGGCCACCAAATTCACGGGGCCGAAACTCATGCACACCCTTTGCCTGGCCATAGGAGCCCTGGGGATGCTAAGCATCCCGTTTGTTGCAGGGAAGTTTGGATTATTGTTTTCCATGACATGCATAGGCGTGGCCTGGTCGAGCATATTGTCAATGCCGTATGCAATGCTTACACCAGCCTTGCCTCCTGATAAACTGGGAGTGATGATGGGAATATTCAACCTGTTCATTGTGGCACCCCAGGTCATAGCCTCAAGCCTGCTTGGGTATGTGATCGGATTTTTCTTTTCGGGTAACCCAATGAGCGCCATGATCATTGGTGGAGTCTGTTTTGCAATAGCTTCCGTGGCTACGGTTATTGTGGTTACTTACAGGAAGAGCGGTAACCCAGATAAAATCAGTGCAGTTGCAGCAAGTCATTAACATTAAAACTGGCTTATGAAAAATCGGTATTTTTCGCTGACCCTTAAGTCAGTAATTCTGTTCTTTCTCCTTTCCTGCCACCACTCCCCGGAACCGCCGGCAGGTATGACCGAAAAGGGCAATGCAAAAGCCTGCCTGTCTGCCGAAAACGAATATGCAGGAAAATGGCTTGCTGACCATAAGTCTCTCCTGGACAAAATTAAAAAAGAGCTGGATGAACATTCCCTGTCATTTCCTAAGGGGACTGGTCCCGTCAATGATTCGGTGCTTGAGGCCTCAGCCCCCTGGAAAATCCTGGTAAAAAACAGTAAAGAAGTTCACGCACTCTCAAATACCGGCGGAAAGACCATCGACCAGGTCATCTATACCGAGCCGGATCCTGCCTTTAAAGTAAGCATCCAGGCATCTGATTCAAAAACTTATATTTTCATTAAAAGCTTATCATCTCAATCTTCGGAAATACGCGTATTCCCTTTTTCATGCAAAAACCTGAAACCTGTCCTTATGCAGGAACGAAAGCCGGGAGTGATATACTCTGCTGAGCATTTCGGGGGAAATAACATCTGGATATTATCCAATGACAACGCCCCCATGCGTACCCTCCTGATTGCACCTGACAGGAATCCCGTTTCCTCACGCTGGAAGGCGGCCGTAAAAGAAAATGACAGCTTGGTCATAGACAATTTTACACTCATTGATCTCAAGTACCTGGTGCTGGTCCAGAGAAGGAACATTTCAACATCCATACAGATAACGGGAATATTCGAGAAAAACGACAAGGAAGCCCCTGTTGGAAATGTAATAAATTTTCCTGAACCTGAAGGTCGCATCACCGGCCTCACGTATGACAGTAAAGAGGATAAACTGGTTTTCATTTATTCGAGCATTATCACCCCTCCCACCTGCTATACCTACGGAATACACTCAATGCACCTCGGGATCCGCTGGAAAAAACAGCTTAAGAATTATGTGCAGGATGATTACAAGGCCGAAGTGGTATGGGCGGGAAGTAAAGATAAAGGAAGAGTTCCGGTTTCGGTTTTGCGAAAAAGGGAAATTGAGAAACCCGAAAGCCCCGGTCCCCTGCTGCTCTTCATTGACTCGGAAAACCGGGAATGCAAGGAGAGTTGTTTCAGCCCTGAATTTCTAAGCCTGCTGAACAGGGGATTCTACATAGCCAGTATACACCTGCAGGTTCCAGGTTTAAAAAATGCCGAAGCTTCAGACCTGGTGGCTAAGGCAATCTCCTCTCTTGCTGAAAAAAAACTTGCTCAAACAGGCATGGTCACCCTTTGGGGCAAAGGCAGCAATGCCCTCGTTGCCTTAAGCGTTTTCAATGAACACCCGGGCTGGATCAGAACCCTGGTCCTAGACACTCCTGCTTATGAGGGAAACATTGTATCTAAACCTGCATCCGACACCTATATTATCATTGATCCTCAGGATCAGGATAAAGGACTGTCGGCCCTGAAACTGGGATCGGAAATAAGAAAGTATCTTAAGCCCGAAAACACCTTGCTGATGAAAAACAATTTGGTGCAGGACCAGGATTTTAAAGCCGGGCTCATCACGTTTATCCTGAATTCGAACGGAATACAAAAATAGATGTACAACTAAATACCTAACACAAATGATGACTCAACGTGCCTCAGGCATATTACTGCATCCGACTTCCCTCCCGGGGAAATACGGGATCGGAACACTTGGTAAAGCTGCCTGCAACTTTATTGATTTTCTGAACAAAGCTAAACAACAATACTGGCAGATACTGCCGCTTGGACCCACTGGCTACGGGGATTCTCCTTACCAGTGTTATTCAGCACATGCGGGGAATCCCGACCTGATTGACCTCGACCTCCTGGTGAGCGGTCAGTTGCTGACTCACGAAGATTTAGCCGCACTACCCCTTTTCACTGAAGGGAGTGTGGATTATGAAAATATACAGAAAGCCCGGCTGCCATTGCTTCTCAAAGCTTTTCATACATTTTCGGCCGATGCCCCTGAACTTGATAAACTGGCCTATCGCAATTTCCTCAAGAGTCATTCGGCATGGCTTAACGACTATGCCCTGTTCAGGGCAATCAAGGAAGAATCGGGGCATAATCCATGGTATCAATGGAACCATGACCTGAAGACAAGGAACCCTGAAGCTCTGAAGGCTGCGGAAAGCCGCCTGGCTGAGAAGATCGATTTTCACAAATTCCTGCAGTTCATTTTCCTTAAACAATGGATGAACATCAAGGAGTATGCGAAAAAACATAAAATCCGGATTATTGGCGACATCCCATTGTATATTTCACTTGATTCTTCCGATGCTTGGTCCAATCCCGGGCTGTTTGAATTTGACCAGGATCTTACACCTGTTAGGGTGGGTGGAGTTCCTCCTGATTATTTCAGTGAAACGGGGCAGTTGTGGGGTAACCCGCTTTTCCGCTGGGATGTAATGAAGAATGATAATTATAAATGGTGGATGGACCGTATCCGTACAAACCTTACATTGTCGGATATAATCAGGATCGATCATTTCAGGGGCTTTGCCGGTTACTGGGCCGTGCCCTACAGTGAAAAGACCGCTATTAACGGAACCTGGGTAACCGGTCCTGCAAAGGATTTCTTCTATGCATTACAAAAGGAATTCGGCAATCTGCCAATCATAGCAGAAGACCTGGGTGTAATGACCCCCAATGTTGAGGATCTGCGCGACACTTTCGGGTTCCCGGGCATGAAGATCCTTGAATTTGCGTTCGACTCCTCGGAAGCCAACGACTACATCCCTTATAATTACACGAAAAACTGTATTGTGTATACCGGGACCCACGACAACGATACCGTTGCAGGCTGGTTCAGGGGAGCTTCGGAAGCCGACCGTAAACAGGTGCTCGATTACCTCGACAAGGACGACAGGGACATTCACTGGTCGTTCGTCCGCCTTGCCTGGTCTTCGGTGGCAAATACAGCCATTGTGCCGATGCAGGACCTCCTGGGGCTCGGTAATGAAGCACGCATGAACCTGCCGGGAACTGTTGGCGGCAGCAACTGGAAATGGAGGGCAAGGGAAAGAGATTTCGACCCTGCATTGGCCGATGCCCTTGCCAACATTACCTCCCTTTTCGGAAGAACAAGGAAGTCAAAAAGCAAAACAAAGTGAGATGAAACGTCTTATCCCCTGGCTGTTTTTCCTGCTCCCTCTCTGCCTGCTGGCACAACAGACAGAGATAAAGAGGGTGGAACCACCGTTCTGGTGGATCGGCTTTAAAAATCCCTCACTCCAGGTCATGGTGTATGGCAAAGACATTGCAAAGACCGGGGTTTCCATTGCAGGGAACAAACAGGAAACCGTTATGATCACCACTGTTCACAAGGTTTCCAATCCCAACTACCTTTTCGTTGACCTTAACATTGGGAAAGCCTGCAAACCGGGATTTTTAACCCTCAACTTTTCCTTGAACGGGAAGGTTGTAACTTCCTGCAAATATGAACTGAAAGCCAGGAAGGCGGGTTCTGCAGCCAGGCAGGGATTCGGTAATGCCGATGTAATCTATCTTATCATGCCCGACAGGTTTTCAAACGGCGATTCCACTAATGACAATATCGCCGGTATGAGGGAGAAGGCCGACAGGGCCAAACCCGACAGCAGGCATGGCGGGGACATCAAGGGGATAGCAGACCACCTGGACTATCTGCAGGATCTGGGGGTTACTGCTTTGTGGATGACTCCCCTGGTCGAAAATGACCAGGCGGTTTACTCTTACCATGGATATTCCTGCACCGATTATTATAAGATCGATCCCCGCTTTGGTACAAATGAAGACTATGCAAGGCTGAGCGAGGAGATCCATAAACGGGGTATGAAACTGATCATGGACCAGGTGCTGAACCATTGCGGCAGCGAGCATTGGTGGATGAAAGACCTCCCCTCTCCCGACTGGATCAACCAATGGCCCGAATTTACCAGGAGCAATTACAGGTCGGGGACCGTAAGCGATCCTTATATTTCCACTGCCGACAGCACCCTGTTTTCGAGGGGATGGTTCGACAAGACCATGCCTGATCTTAACCAGCGTAATCCATATCTCGAAAAATACCTCATCCAGAACAGCATTTGGTGGATCGAATTTGCGGGACTTGACGGCATCAGGCAGGATACCCATCCATATACATTCAAAGATATGACCAGTGAATGGTGCAAACGCCTGCTTGAAGAGTATCCCCATTTCAATATTGTTGGTGAATGCTGGGTGAATTACCCTGCAACTGTCGCTTACTGGCAGAAAGGAAAACTGAACATTGACGGGTATAATTCAAATCTCCCTTCGGTCTTTGACTTTCCCCTGCATGATGCACTAATCCAGGCTTTTAACGAGAAGGAAGGATGGAATACAGGGATCCTGAGGCTGTATGAGATCATTTCGCAGGACTTCTCCTACCCTAACCCCATGAATATCGTGACTTTTGCCGACAACCACGATGTCAACCGCTACCTCGACACCCAGAATGACGACATAAAAAAATTAAAAATGGCCATGGCCTTTATTATGACAACCAGGGGCATCCCTGAAATTTTTTATGGCACGGAACTTCTTCTGACTACCGGGGCCGATAAAGGAGACGGCCAAAAACGAAGGGATGTGGCAGGAGGATGGCCCGGCGATAAAAGGAATTTGTTTTCTTCCTCGGGCAGGAATACTGCCGAGAACGACATGTATAGCTACATGAAAACCCTGCTTGATTACAGGAAATCCAGCGCCGCATTGCAAACCGGGAAACTGGTCCATTTCATTCCCGTGGATGGTATTTACACCTATTTCCGGTTTAATGACAACAGCACGGTGATGGTTGTCATGAATAACAATGAAGAAAACCAGACTATTGAAACAGGCAGGTACAGCGAATTTCTTAAACGCTTCAGCACAGGCAGGGATGTCATCAGTAAAAATGAAATAAAGGATCTCACAAAACTGGCGTTGCCTGCAAAATCGGTGCTTATCATTGAATTGAAACATTAATACGGATTAACACATACAGCATGCTACCATTTCAGAAAAAACTCTCCAACATTTTTTACCTGCTCATTGGGTTTCCCAGCACAGCCATGGGGTTTGCCCTTTCAATCCAGATTGCCGTTCTAAGCTGGATTCTGCGGACGAAATACCACCTGGAAATTGACCAGATAGGTATTGTGTGGGCTGCCGGCCCCATTGCCGGAATCCTGGGTCAGCCCCTGGTTGGCCTGATAAGTGACAAAATATGGTTCTGGGGAGGCCGGCGCAAACCCTTTATAATCATAGGAGGTCTTCTGGCAGCACTGATGATCTTTGCCCTTCCGAACATCGGAGCTATCAATGATTTTTTCGGGATCGGAAGCCTTATGGCCGTGGCTATCACCGTCGCCTTAACCCTGGACCTTTCTATCAATGTGAGCTTTAATCCCACCCGTGCAATTATTGCAGACGTAACGCCCGACGGGCAGCCGCGAACCAAGGGGTATACGTGGATGCAATCGGTTTCCAACCTTTTCGGCAGCGGTGCTTACCTGATGGGAGCCCTCATCAGCAATTACTTCCTCATCTATGCAGGGGTGATTATTGTGTTCCTGTTCTCAATAGGCCCCCTGTTCTTTATTGAAGAACCAAGGGAACTGTCGAAGCACGAGACGGAAGCCGACGGATCGAAAACAAAAACCCAGTGGGGAGAGCTCTTCAAACTGTATTTTGCACATGCATTTTCATGGCTGGGCATACAGACCATGTTCGTCTACATTTTCGCTTTCCTTGAACAGAAGATGGCATCCATGCAAAACATTCCCGTTGACGAGCGCAATGCACACCTTGGCCAGATGATAGGCTGGTCATTCTTTATCCTCAACGCGGTTGGCGCAATCTGGCCTGCATTCCTCCTCGAACCTATGAGCAAGAAAGCCGGCAGGGTGCGAACCCAGGCACTGATGGTGGGAATTATGAGCGCAGGATATTTCGGGATAGTATTTTTCGCGACCACTCCTTTCATGCTGTATACGATGATGTGCATCCTCACCTTTGGATGGGCTGCCGTAGTGAGCCTGCCCTTTGCGATCATGTCGGAAAAGGTAGATAAAAGCAGGATGGGGTTTTTCATGGGCATCTTCAACCTGAGCGTGGTGCTTCCCCAGCTCGTTGCCAGCCTGCTTATGGGACGTATCATTACTCATGCAGCCGACAAATCGGTAGTCTTCATAATAAGCGGGATCTCCCTTGCAATATCCTCCTTCCTCTGGATATTTGTAAGCGAACATAAAAAACCTGCATAAAAAACCTTCCATGCGAAAGAGCTTCCTTATCCTGGTGTTTTCAGTTGTCTGCTTTCTGTCAGGTGCCCAGACTTTTCAGCTCTTCCTTGACAGGATAAACAGCCTTCCTCAAAACCAGAGGCAGGCTGTCGCCGACAGTTTTATCAATGCCTGTCCTGCATTCCCTTATATTGAAAATGACACTCTTGTACATTATATATACACAGGTGATGTGAGTTCAGTTTCATTGGCAGGAGATGCTACTGAATGGAACCCCGACCAGTCCCTGGTCATGATACAGGGAACAACCTTCTGGTATCTCACAAGGACCTATGAAGCAGATGCAAGGCTGGATTATAAATTTGTCACGGGAGGAAGTAACTGGATACTGGATCCCAGGAATCCCAAAACCTGCATGGGAGGTTTTGGCCCAAATTCGGAACTAAGGATGACCGGAAATACACCTCCGCCTGAGGTTCAGTTCTATGATAACATTCCCCACGGGGTGTTCAGAGATACTGTTTTCCACAGTAATATACTTAATAATTCAAGGCAGATAAGGGTATACCTTCCTGCCAGGTATACCCCGGAAAAAGAATACCCTGTGATACTGTTCCATGACGGGCTGGATTACATAAACCTTGCATCAGCCTGGAATGTACTTGATTACCTTATCGCCCACCAAATGATCAATCCCGTGATCGCAGTGTTTGTTCCCCCTGTTGACCGTCAGCCTGAATATGCCGGGACAAAGATAGATCTGTTCACAGACTTTATCACAACCGAGCTGATGCCTTTCATCGACCAGAAGTACAAAACCAGCAAGGACCCTATGAAACGAGCAACCCTGGGGGCTTCCGACGGGGGGAATATCGCCCTTTATCTCGGAGTCAAAAAGCCTCTTTGTTTCGGAAGGATAGCAGCCCATTCAAGCGATGTAATCGATTCCATTACCAAAACATTGCAGGACGGGCCAAAATTAAACCTTGACTTTTATCTTGACATAGGCACATACGACATAGCTATTCTGATCCCCATGGTGCACAACCTGGCAAACCTGCTCAAGTCAAAAGGATACACGTATTCTTTCCGTGAAATTCATGAAGGCCACAGCTGGGGCAACTGGAAGGAGCATCTGAAGCTGCCTCTGATGCAGTTTTTTCCGTTTACCAACGGAATCAACGAGAATATCCGGAGGAATGACATCCACATTGAACAAAATAGTCCGAACCCATGCAGGGGAGATACAGAAATACGATTCACTGTACCTGCAGGTTCAAGAGTAAGGCTTGATCTCCGGGATTATTCAGGCAGGCTTGTCGATCCGATACTATCGGGCATTGTTCATGACTCGGCAAACTGCATAAGGTACAGCAATAAATACCTTAGCTCGGGGAATTACCTTTACACTCTGGAAGTCGGTGGATTCAGTGCAAGCAAGGTTTTAACCATCATCAATTAAAGCAAACATTAATCTTTAAATAAGGATCATATGAGGCATTTTTCTTTTCTTTTGTTCTTCTGCGGCTTTGCCCTGTTCATACAGTCATGCGGTTCAAAAACCGACATCCCGGTTTCAAAGGAACCTCAGATGCTGAAGCTTGTGGCCCCGGTTACCATAAACACAAGCGATTCCACGGTAATTGAACTGGGTGATTATTTTCTTTACCCGAATAAAATAGACTCGTTCTTCACCGACCGTTCCATTACGGCAAGGATAACCGCTGATTCTTCGAAGATGATCATTAACCCGGCGGGAACAATCATTCCACGGCTGGGAGTCCTTACGGTCTGGTCAAAAGGATATCCATATTCACTCCTGCTTGAACGTTCCCTTAAGATCAATTACCGTTTCTGCTTTGATCCGGGGAACAAAAAATATAAAAAGGTGCAGATAGCAGGGCAGATGAATGAATGGAATCCTTCGGCCAGTTACATGTTCCTGAGGGACGGCAAATGGTATTATGACCTTCACCTGTTCCCGGGCAAATACCAGTATAAGATAGTCTGTGATAAAAAATGGATGTCGGACAGGAAAAACCCTGATTCCGTTTCAAATGGCAGCGGAGGATATAACTCCCTGCTTACCCTCGGCAATCTGAACTCCCCGAACCTTCCGTTGCTCTATACCAAAGAGGCAAACGGAAAAAAACTAAGCATAGGTCTGAAAAACAAAGCCGACACCGTTTTTGTTCTTTGGGAAAATCATCTCCTCGACAGCAAATTCTGGAAACAGGACAGCAGCGGCATACAGGTAAATATCCCTAAAACGGCAGCTTCATTTGAGCGCAGTTTCATCAGGGCTTGGGCCATCAATAAATACGGAACCTCCAACGAGATCCTGGTGCCCCTGAAGGATGGCAAAGTCATCACCGACGCTTCAAAACTTACACGGGCCGACCAGGAAGCCATGATATTGTATTTTATGATGGTGGACCGTTTCCGTGACGGGAACAAGCAGAATAACGCTCCTATAAAGGATAAAGACATTGATCCCAAAGTGAATTATATGGGCGGAGACCTCGACGGTATCACAAAAGCCCTGGATGAAGGGTATTTCACCAAACTTGGAGTGAACACGCTCTGGATCTCCCCCATCACCCAGAATCCCCTTTACGGTTATGTAGAGTACCCGGCTCCACACCGCAAATTCTCAGGTTACCATGGTTACTGGCCCATCACCCTTACCACGGTAGATACAAGGTTCGGCACGGCTGATGAACTGCATAAGCTGGTCAGCGAAGCCCACGGTAAAGGACTGAACATCGTACTGGATTTCGTTTCACATCATGCCCACCAGGAATATCCTGTTTTTAAAGCCCATCCCGACTGGATCACCAATGTGGACCTTCCCGGAAAGCGAAAGAATATCAGGCTTTTTGATGAGCAGCGCCTGACAACCTGGTTCGATATTTTCCTCCCGACCTTTGACCTCACAAAACCCGAAGTAACGGAGATGGTCTCAGATTCAGCTGCTTTCTGGATCAGAGAATATAATATTGACGGATTCAGGCATGATGCGGCAAAGCATGTCCCTGAGAATTACTGGAGGACGCTTACAAAAAAACTCAACCTTCAGGTGGAAGTTCCTCAGAAACGTAAAGTTTACCAGATCGGAGAGACCTTCGGCAGCCGTGAACTTATTAAGAGTTATATCAGCCCGGGGATGCTGGATGCCCAGTTTGAGTTCAACCTTTACTGGGATGCAAAGAATGCCTTTGCCCAGGACAATACTTCTTTCCGCGACCTGAACTATTCGCTTCAACAATCATTCAGCTATTTTGGTGAGCACAACCTCATGGGGAACATCACGGGCAACCAGGATATGTCGCGCTTTATCTCTTTTGCAAGCGGCGCTTTAAATTTTAATGAAGACGAGCACGAAGCAGGCTGGAAGCGTGATGTTGAAGTCAAGGATACCATTGGATACCGCAAACTTGCTTCACTCATGGCTTTCAACATGAGCATCCCGGGAATACCGGTTATCTATTACGGTGACGAATACGGCATGCCCGGAGCGGGCGATCCTGATAACCGGAGGATGATGAAATTCGACAGCCTGAATCCGCACGAAAGGCACAACCTTGCGGTTACAACGAAGCTGGCCAACCTGAGGCGAACCAGCATGCCCTTGATCTACGGAGATTTTACTACCATTAAAGCTGGCGAAAGGGTTTTCATCTATATGCGTTCCTATTTCGACAAAGCAGTGATAGTTATATTCAACAAGGACAGGAATTCAAAAAAGTTTGAATTTGACATCCCTGAACGTTACACCAATTCAGTGTTTGTCTCAAATTTCGGAAGCAGGTTCAGCCTTGAAAAAGGGAAGGCAAAGATTGACCTGGATGGTAATTCATTTGAAATTTTAAGCAATTAGGATACATATGAAAAGGACAATGATTTTTATTGCAGCTATTTTGGTGGTCATATCCTCATGTAAACCAAAAACCGAGCCAAAATCCGAGGGTGGAAAACTGGTTCATAACGATTGGACCCGTAATGCAACCATCTACGAGGTGAATGTAAGGCAATACACACCCGAAGGCACTTTCAAAGCGTTTCAACAACATCTTCCCAGGCTTAAAAAGATGGGAGTTGACATACTCTGGATCATGCCCGTTAATCCTATCGGGGTCAAAAACCGCAAGGGAAGCCTGGGCAGTTACTATGCAGTGAGCGATTATCTTGCCGTGAACCCCGAGTTCGGGACCATGGCCGATTTTAAGGAACTCGTGAAAAAGGCCCATGAGCTTGGAATGTACGTCATCATCGACTGGGTGGCCAACCATACGGCCTGGGACAACAAGCTTATTACAGAGCATCCCGAATGGTACAAGAAAGATTCTACCAGGAAAATCATACCCCCGGTTCCTGACTGGACAGATGTCGCAGGACTTGATTACACAAAGGATGGACTGAGGAAGTATATGACAGATGCTTTGTGTTTCTGGGTAAAGGAAGCCAATATTGACGGTTTCCGTTGCGATGTGGCAGGTATGTTGCCGGTTGGGTTCTGGAACCATGCCATGCCTGAGGTCAGAAAGATAAAACCCATCTTTACACTTGCCGAATGGGAAACTCCCGAGATGCATGACACCGCTTTTGACGCTACCTATTCCTGGGATCTTTACAAACTGGGGAACGATATAGCCCAGGGCAAAGCCACAGCCGACAAGATCGATTCAAATTATAAGGCTGAAACCAAAAAATATAATGCCGATGCTTACAGGATGAGGTTTACCACGAACCATGATGAAAATTCCTGGAATGGCAGCGAATACAAGAGGCTTGGGCCTGCTGCCCAGACTTTTGCCGTTTTATTCTTTACATTCCCGGGCTTTCCCCTCATCTACACTGGCCAGGAATCAGCCATGAGCAAAAGCCTGAGGTTTTTCGACAAGGATACCGTGAACTGGGGAACATTTCCTCTTGAAGGTTTTTATACTACTCTCTGCAGCCTCAAGAAATCAAACAAGGCATTGCTCAACGGGAATGCAGGCGGGCCGCTCGTAAAAATCAAAAATGACCAGGAAAAGTCAGTCTACTCCTTCACCAGAGAAAAAGACGGGAACAAGATCCTTGTCATCCTGAACCTCTCTGCCAAACCCTGCAACGTCAAATTCCCGGAGGGCCTTCCCGTTGAAAACTGGGCGCCGGTATTCGGTAAAGACAAACCCGATACAGGAAAAGGCAAAGGGATGAAACTGGGAGCCTGGGAATACCTGGTTTATCAGAAAATATAGGCAGTTTATAATTTCCGCCGGCCTTTGAATGATGATACTTTATGAGAACCGTTTTTATTTTTCTTGTCCTGCTGTCTTCGGCATTACTGCTGGATACCGGAAGTTGCGAAGCCCAGGATAATAATGCATTTCAAAAAACCGGCAGCATACCCGAGACTTTCAAGCCTCTGCCTTTTTTTGAAATCATTGCCACGGGCTGGATCAAAGACCAGGTTCAGTCAAACCTTGACGGGTTTACGGGGCATCTCGATTCCCTGGTGCCGGATCTCATACTGGCTGACGACATCTACGGCAAGAACCGTTTAAGCAGGTACGACAAGGCAAAGGACGTTGGAGCCATCACAGGGAACGGGGAACTGCAACCCCAGTTTTTATGGTGGAACAGTGAGACCCAGAGCAACTGGCGCGATGGCTACATACGTTCGGCAATTCTTTCCGGCGACAAGTCCCATCTCTCAAAAGCCAAAGATTATGTGCAAAGAATGCTTGCGACAGAAGATCCTGATGGCTACCTTGGGATATACGACAAGGATCTGAGATACAGTTTCGATAATGAAAACGGGGAGCTCTGGGCCAAAACCACAGCCCTGAGGGGATTGATTGCCTGGTATGAATTCGTGAGGAACTTCACCGTTCTTAAAGACATTGAATCTGCCGTTGCCAATGTCATGAAGAATTACCCGGCCTATGCCTCCCACCCGTTTCATTCGGTAAACCCTGATGCCGGCGGCCTTACTCACGGGCTTGCCTTCACCGACGTTCTTGAGGAACTCTGGAGGATCACCGGGAAGACCGAATACAGGGATTACTGTACTTTCCTTTATAAGGACTTTTCGGAACAGGTATTGAACGAGGATGCCCAGTACGGCAAGCTGGCCGATACCTCGCTGCCGCTGAAAGGGCATGGGGTGCATACCTATGAGCACCTACGTGCAGTTGCAGCAGCATATTATGCCTCGGGGAACCCGGCATTGAAACAGGCGATGAAGAATTTTATCAAAAAGATCAGTGGTGAACTCAATGCTTCGGGAGGACCTTCGGGTGATGAGTGGATTGCAGGAAATAAAGCCGATGCTACTTACCATGGGTATGAATACTGTTCCATCCATGAGCTCATGAACTCGTATACCGACCTCCTGTCAAAAACGGGAGAGGCCTCATACGGAGACCTGGCCGAGAAAATATTCTTCAATGCAGCACAGGGAGCAAGGAACCCTTTTGAAAGTTCCATTGCTTACCTGAAGACAGATAATTCCTGGTCGATGAAGGGCGGGCTTAACGGAGACACGACGGTAAAAACCCAGACCAGGTACAAGTATTCGCCCGTGCACCAGGATGTGGCAGTTTGCTGTGTGCCGAATGCAGGGAGGATAGCTCCGTATTATGTTCAAAGCATGTGGATGAAGGATGACCAGGGAATCATAGCTGCCTTGCTCGGTCCCAGCGAAGTGGAAACCGAAGTCAGGGGAAAGCAGGTCAGGATAGAAGAACAGACTGCCTACCCCTACGACAACACCATCGTTTTCACGGTGAAAACATTCGACGCTGAATTCGACCTGAAGATCAGGAGGCCTTCCTGGGCTAAAAATATCAGCGTGAGTGAGGGATACAGCGACGGCAACGGGTATATTATCATTCACAAACAATGGCAAGGGGAACAGGATGTCCGCGTCACCTTTTATCCTGAAGTCATAACAACGCTTGACAACCAGGGGGACTTTTATTTCACCTATGGCGCCCTGGTTTTAGCACGTCGTGTGGAGAGTATCGGCCAGCCGGGAAAAACTTATCCCCTGAAAGGATACCGCGACATGTATTACAAGCCGTTATCAGTGAGCAATTTTGAATTTACCAATGCGAAAGTGATACAAAAAAAGTTCGACAGGCTGGAATTCATCACCGGGATGTACAATCCTTCCTGCGGTAAAAATGAGACGGTGCTGCTTGTCCCCATGGGGCAAACCATTCTCCGTCAGGTGACCTTCAAACAAAAATCCACAGACTGAATACCATGAAAAAAATATTTCTTTCACTTCTGCTTTTCTCACCGTTTGCAGTCTTTGCCCAGGAAAGTAAAACTGCTCCGGACCAGCCACCATCATGGTCCAGATCGGCCATATGGTACCAAATCTTTGTCGAGAGGTTCAACAACGGCGACAAGCATAATGATCCTACAACCAAGGACATCAACATCCCTCCCCTTAAACAGATCGCGCCCCCGGGCTGGACTGTTACAGCATGGACCCATGACTGGTACGAACCTGAGGACTGGGCTAAGGCAACAGGTAAACCGTTTATGGACAACCTTCAGTACAGGCGCTATGGAGGGGACCTTCAGGGAGTGATCAACAAACTCGATTACCTGAATGACCTTGGGATCAATGCGATATTCATCAATCCAATTAATGATGCGCCTTCCCTGCATAAGTACGACGCCAGATATTACCATCATATCGATGTCAACTTCGGACCTGATCCCAAAGGCGACAAAAAATTGATCGCCCTTGAAAACCCTGCAGACCCTGCGACCTGGAAATGGACATCCGCCGACAAATTATTTTTAAAACTTATTGAAGAAGCCCATAAACGGGGTATGCATGTGATCATGGATTATTCGTGGAACCATACCGGGGTCATGTGCTGGGCCTGGAAGGATATTATTAAAAAGCAGGCCGCCTCGGCCTATAAGGACTGGTACGATATTATCTCGTTCGATGATCCTGCAACCCCTGAAAATGAATTCAAATACCACGGCTGGGTGGGAATAGAGAGCCTGCCTGAGATAAGGAAAGTGAATGTGACGACGAAAAGGGAGAACGGTCATCCTTATGAGGGAGACATCAACCCCGGGGCCAAGGAGCATATTTTTGCTGTGACCAAACGCTGGCTTGCCCCTAACGGTGACAACAGTAAAGGAATTGATGGTTTCAGGCTGGATGTGGCTGACCAGATTGGCCTGGTATTCTGGCGTGACTGGAGAAAGTTTGTCAGGTCGATTCAGCCTGAGGCTTATCTTGTTGGTGAGATCTGGTGGGAGAAATGGCCTGATAAACTGATGGATCCTTCTCCATATACAAAGGGAGATGTTTTTGATGCAGTGATGTTTTACCAGGTATACAAGCCTGCCAGGTATTTCTTTGCCAGGACCTCCTTCCCTATCGATGCACGTCAGTTCCGCGACAGTATAGAATTTCAATGGAACAGGCTGAGGCCCGAAAACCTTTATGCCATGATGAATGTTTCATCCACGCATGATGCGCCACGCCTTCTCAGCGATTTTTATAATACGAACAAATACAAGGTGAGCGCACTGCCAAGGGATGATTCCTCATATCGCACGGGAAAACCCGATGCCGTGACTTATAAACGGCTCCGGCTATACCTCGTATGGCTGTTTACTACGGTTGGCGCTCCCCAGGTATGGAATGGCGAAGAAATGGGAATGTGGGGAGGTGATGACCCTGATTGCCGCAAACCCCTGTGGTGGAAAGAATATAAGTTTGATAGTGAAACCAGGACCAATTACCAGCCCGGGCCTAAAACGTATGATCCTGTCGGGTTTAACCAGGAACAATTTGATTTTTACAAAAAGCTCATACAGTTGCGAAAAGCAAATCCTGTATTAAGCAAAGGAAAGTTTGAATTTCTCCTGGCCGAAGGCAGGAAACTTGCCTACCGAAGGACCGAAGGAAAAGAAGAGATACTCGTCCTGATCAATGCCGGTGATACACCAGAGTCATTTAACTTACCCGGGAAGCGTACCTGGACTGATATCCTGAAAAATAAAGTAATTGAAGGGAATTCGATAAGCCTGGGAGCCAACTCATCTCTAATTCTGAAAGCGATGCAGTGATTAAACCGGCATGTTCCTTTGTAAACAAGGCTGCCGCTTATTCAGGCTCTGAACCCTGGGAGGAATGAACCTGGGAAATGAAATTATTAAAATTGTAAACCATGAAACAGCTGGTCCTTATAATTATGGTCCTGGTCTGCTCCTTAATGTCATTTCCGCAGCAGGTAAAAGTGGCCTCGGGAAAGGTGCAGCGATTTGAAAATTTCAAATCACGCTATGTTGCTGCAAGGAATGTCGACGTATGGCTTCCCGACGGGTATTCAACCGGGAAAAAGTATGCTGTATTGTATATGCATGACGGGCAAATGCTTTTTGACAGTACGTCAAACTGGAATCACCAGGAATGGTGCGTGGATGAAACAGCAGGGAAACTGATAAAAGAGAAAAAGATCAGGGCATGCATTGTGGTGGGTATCTGGAACGGGAATGAAATGAGGCATTGCGAATACCTTCCGCAGAAAGCTTTCGAAACCCTGCCTGAAACCGGGCAGGATTTTATCCTGACCTGGAAAAGGAACGGGAAAACCCTGTTCCCTGAGAAAGTCATTTCTGACAGCTACCTTGACTTTATAGTAAAGGAGCTCAAACCGTTTATCGACAGTGCTTTTTCGACACTGGCTGACAGATCCAACACCTTTATTGCAGGTTCCAGCATGGGTGGACTGATCAGTTTATATGCCATTTGCGAATACCCGGGAGTATTCGGTGGAGCTGCATGTCTTTCGACACACTGGACCGGCATTTTCACTGCCGAAAACAATCCTTTTCCCAAGGCTATGATGAATTATATCGGGGTGCACCTTCCTGATCCATCGACTCACAAGATCTATTTTGATCACGGTGACCAAACTCTCGACACTCTTTATCAGCCTTTCCAGCAACAGGCCGACGCAATCATGAGAGAAAGGGGTTATACTTCGAAGAACTGGATGAGCAGGGAATTTCCGGGAGAGAATCATTCGGAGAAGGCATGGGCAAAGCGCCTCAGCATTCCCCTTGAATTTCTGCTTAAAGCAGGACGTAAATGAGTCCGCGTTTATGAACCGTCATGAGGTTTGAGGAGATAAAAAAGGCTGAACCATATGGTTCAGCCTTTTTTATGGTGGAAATAAATCCTAGTTCTTCTTCAATAAATATTTATAAATCGGCTGGCTGAGGTTCAGGGTCACCGTGTAGTTTCCTGCGGCTGCAACAGCAATATTGCCACCTCCTGCAGAAAGTTTACCGGTATTGCTGCCGTCATCGCCATAGTTCAGATCCCATTTACCGTTGGCCCTGAATTTGAAGTTGGCTGCACTGAGCCCCACTGTCACCGACCAGGTCTTCGCAATGCTGTCATAGACCATGGGTACATCAGTATCCCAGCCACTTGCTGCATCACCGATAATTGACCAGGTGGTGAGAAGGAACTTATGGGTCAGGTTAGGCAGGTCGACATTCAGCTTATAATAGCCATGAAGACCGGCTTGAATATTAGCTCCGCCGGGATTAAGAGTGCCGTCTGCGCCATCATCTCCCCAGTTAACATCCCAGTTGGGTTTTTGAGTGTACTTGAACTGTGCCTGGTCAATTCCGAACCAGATATATCCTTCATACTGTCCGTTGGACGTTTTAGAAGAGACAACCGTTGATGAATCGGCAGGGTTCCAACCCTGATAGCTTCCCGGTACGAAAAGGATGGGATAAACTATTTTCACATAATAAGGTGTGATAGTCTGAGGTATTACAACTGAATAAATCGGGGTGACATTGGCATTGATAACCGTCTTAACCCTGAACTCCAGGTTTATCGGAGTCGGGTTTTTAGGATCATACTCCATAGGGAGAATCTTCTGGTTAAAGTCATAGGTATTGATGGAGGCCGTCAGTTCATTGCTGGCCTGGACTACAGGAACGGCATTTTTAAAACTATTGCCGACCATGTCCATTTCAACGGTATAACCGGTAACGAGAGTCAGGCCAAAGCTGGAAGCCGTCCAGGTAAAAGTAATCAGCTGGGCTGAATCAGCCTTCTTCAGAACGATCTGAGCTCCGGGAGTAAGGTTTAGAGTCGATGCAACCGGGGAAGAACTGAGTGTGGCTTTGGTCTCATCCTTTTTACAGGAATAGAATACGATCAGACCAAGAGCCAGGATTAATATTAATATTTTTTTCATAGTATCTGGGTTTTAAACTGATTAATATCCGATATTTTGATGGAGGTTGGGATTTGCCGACACATCAGATGAGGGAATCGGGAAAATATCATAGAATTCCGGAACAGAAATACCGTTCTTTGCACCGCCCTTCCACGGCCATAAATAAGTACTTGTACTGAACTCTCCGAAACGGATCAGGTCAGTTCTGCGATGGCATTCCCAATACAATTCACGGCCTCTTTCAGCGAGGATAAACGGCAGGTCAAGGTCTGTGGCGGTAATATCGCCGGCCTTGTCTCCGTATGCCCTTTCACGGATTGCATTTACATAATTGAGCGCCTGTGAGGAGCTTCCGCCGCCACCGCCCCTGAGGACAGCTTCGGCGTACATCAGGTAAACATCAGCCAGCCTGAATAAGGGGAAGTCAGTATCCATATATGAAGGACTGGATCCTGCAGCTCCTGTGCTGGTAAGGTTACTGAACTTGGTTACTGCATATCCATCAGTAAATGTACCTACATCCTTGATTTCAAGAGATTGTCCGTTGGTATAGAACATTGCCCTTTCGTCATAACTGTTCCTGACGACAGAATAGGTATAGTCAGGATAACCAAGTTTCATGGTAACATTGTAAGATCCGTCTTCGGGAATAGTGATATTGTCTCCACCGGGTTTCAGTAATCCTAGTTTCTGGCCATCATCACCATAATTAAGATCCCAACCGCCGTTTGCGCGGAACTTCAGCCCTTTGCCTCCAACAAGGTCCAGGGTTACTTTCCAGGTCTTTGAGGCTGTATCATAAGACATGGGGGTATCAGTGGTCCAGCCACCTGGTGTTGCATCGCCGATCAAGCCCCAGGTTGTTTTGAGGGTAGTGTAAGTCTTTGCATTCATATCCACATTGACCTTATAATACCCTGCATCTGCAATCTTGATATTTTTACCCGGATGAACGAGGACTCCTGAATTACCTGATGAAGCGGTATCTCCGTAATCATTGCCATCCCATGCATTGGTGGTGGAAAATTTAAATTCAACACCACCATTCGGGAAGTAAAGATATCCTTCAAAGTTATTATCACTCTTTACAGAAGCAAGAACCGTGAAGGTATTTGCCGGATTCCATCCCTGGTACGATCCAGGGCAGTAAAGAACCGGGTATGCCTTTGTATTCTTGGGAGGTGTCCCTGAATGGTAGAGACCGTCTTTAAGGTTCGGGTAAAAGAGCTCAACGAGTGCCTTCGTGGTACGGGTTCCACCCCAGGGGTTGGCTGTTCCGTAATCGGCAGGGTTCATACTTCCGCCAATTGCAGCAGAGATGATGAAGGTAGTTCCACCGTAGGTTTTTTGATTCACACCATCAAATTCAACGGGAAAAATCATTTCATTGCTCAGGTTATTATCTGCAAGGAACAGATTCTTGTATTTTGGTTCCAGGGTGTATCCTGCGCTGATGACTTTATTACAATAGGTAATACAGTCGGTATTCCTGTCGGTGCCGATATAAACCTTGGCATTCAGGTACAGTTTGGCAAGAAGTGTCCATACTGCGCCCTGGTCAGCACGTCCATAATCATTAGCACGAGCACCGATCATCAAAGGTTCGATAGCTTTCAGCTCAGATTCTATATAGTTGAACAGGAAAGCGCGGTCCTTCTGGGGAGGGAAAAATTTACCTGGTGAATCTGCTTCAGTCACAAAGGGAACATTTCCAAAAAGGTCAAGAGCATGATAATAGCTCAATGCCCTCAGGAAACGGGCTTCTGCACGGTAATACTGGCAGTTGATCTTGTCCTGCCCTGAAATTCCGCGGGAATCCAGTTTGCTGTCTGCCGATTCTCTGATAAACTCGTTGCAAAGGCTTACCTGGTAGAAAACCCTGTAATACATTGCTGCAATGAACACATCGCCCGATCCCCAGGTCTGGCTATGAAAGTCATGAACTGTCTGGTCATTCCAGGCAATCACGGCTTCATCGGTTGTAAGTTCCTGGTGATACCAGTACATACGGATGTATTCCCCGAACCCTTCGTCAACCCCGCTGATATCCGGTTTCCCGGCGGGTCCCTGCTGGCCTGTAACAGAAAGGCCTGCATAGCATTTAGCCAATACCGCCTTGTAACCGGCTGCATTGATATATGCATTGGTGGGTGTATACAACGTCGGGTTGATCGGCGTTGTATTCAGGTCCTTGGTGCAGGACGCTATGAACAGCATTAATGCTGCTGCTAAAAATGTTATTTTAATTATTCGTTTCATCTTTCTAAATTTTTTAGCGTTACAACTTAAGATTAACACCTATAACGTACACTCTTGATCTTGGGTACATATTGTTGTCGATACCCAGGGTTGAACCAAGGTTCACCTCAGGATCGAGACCCTTGTACTTGGTAATGGTGAATACATTGTTCACGGTAAAAGAAATGCCGAGGTTCAGTGTATTCTTTACAAGGTTTCCGAAGTTGTACGAAAGGGAGAGGTAGTCAAGTTTAAAGAACGAAGCGTTCTGTACATAATAATCAGAAAGGTACCGATTATTATAGAAGTTGGTGTTCGTAACGTTGGTTGTAATGTTACCGAGCCATGGACCGTTGCCGCGATACAGGTTGGCATATACTCCCTGGTTTGCTTCAACGTTGTTGTACATATAGTTGCCGAAATTGGCATGGCCGCTGGCAGCGAGTGTCCATTTTTTAAATGACAGCCTTGTGTTAATACCAAAGGTAAACGTTGGGTTCGGGCTTTTGTAACAATACCTGTCGGCATCGGTGATCTTGCCATCCCCGTTAAGGTCAACATAGAGTCCTTCGACAGGGTTGCCGTTTTTGTCATATACCTGTTTATATACATAGAATGAATTGATCGGGTTACCTACCCTGTCAATCTGAACAGTATTTCCAACACCACCGCTGATAAGTCCGACCATGACACCCGGGTAATTGGGGTCGTCCGAAATATTAAGTTTTGTGATCTTGTTCTTGTAGGTTGTGGCATTAAAGCCGATATCCCAAACCCAATCCTTGTTCACAATAGGTTTAACATCGAGAGTGAATTCAAAACCGCTGTTATTCATGCTTCCTACGTTGGTCCATACATAGTTTGAAAGGTTTGTACCTGCAGGGACCGGGATGAAGTTCAACATATCCTTGGTATCCTTGTAGAAATAATCAGCCGAAAAAGTAATCCTGTCTTTCAGGAAACCGACATCAATACCTACGTTCGAGGTAGTGGTTGTTTCCCATTTAATGTTTGGATCGTATGCATCAGGGCGCAGTGTATAGTACCAATAATTGCCGAACTGGTAACGGGTATATTTGTCACTTTGCTCATAAATCGGGAGATAAGGATACCAGTTGCTCGAAATATCCTGCTGACCGGTTTGTCCCCAACCTAACCTGAGTTTCAACTGGGAAACAACTTTCGAATCGCGCAGGAACTTCTCTTCATTGATCTTCCATCCAAGGGCGACTGAGGGGAAAAGCCCCCAGCGGTTGCTGCTTGAAAACCTTGATGATCCGTCATCACGGAGGGTGGCAGTTAACAGGTACCTGTTATACAGTGTATAATTCAAACGACCGTAAAACGAAACCAGGTAATACTCCTGTTTCACAACGACCGTACTGGTATGCGCACTGTCGTGAGGCACATTGCTGTTGTAACTGTTATTATCCACCCAGAAATGCTGCCAGGAATAACCGGCCATAGCGTCGAACTTGCTGTGAATGCTCTTTACATCTTTTACATAATTCAGGTAAAAATCAAGGAGGCTGTTCTGCTTGGTCTGGTCATAATTGTTGTCAACACCATGATCATAATAATTCCAGGTTGCATAAGTAGGAACATAATTTTCGCCCTTACTCTTGGAATAATCCATACCGAGGTTAAGATTTACCCTCAGGTCGGGGAAGAAATGAAGTTTATAATCAAACTGGATATTACCGAGGAACCTGTTAACCGTTGAGGTGTTCTCTGTTTCATTCAAACGGGCAACAGGGTTTGTAGTTGCTGTTGTAACAGGAAGGTTGGAAGGCTGTAACCATGCCCAGTAAAAATTATATAATCCATATTTACCACCGGCGGTAACAGGCTGGGTAGGATCAAATGATACGGCATCGCCGATTGCTGCCTGATCTGCAAACCTGTTCTTTTCGTTCATGTATTTTGCATTGACGTTGATCTTCAGATAATTCTTGAAGAATGTCGGGTTTAAGGTAACCCCGACGGTCGTCCTTTTCATGTTATCAGTAAGCAGGGTACCATCCTGGTATGAATATCCCACTGAAACACGGTACGGCATGGTTGCCACAGCGCCTGTCAATGCCAGGTTGTGGTCGGTTCCCAATGCGGTCCTGTAAATTTCTTTCTGCCAGTTAGTATTGCTAGTGCCAAGCAGGGTTGTATCTATATTCTGGAGTCCCTGTCTTGCCCTTGATAACACCAAAGCACGGTAATCATCCGCGCCATATACATCGAGCATCTTGGGCACTGTGGATATAGACAGATTGCCTGAATACTCAAGGCCGATTTTCTTTGATCCCTGAAGGCCTTTCTTCGTGGTGATGATGATCACACCGTTTGATGCACGCGAACCATAGATGGCAGTTGCGGAAGCATCCTTAAGTACGGTGTACGTTTCAATTTCATCAGGATTCAGCATGCCCAGTGTGCTGCGGGCGCCTGAAGTTGAGGCATTGTCAATAGCGACACCATCAACTACGAGCAAAGGATCGTTGTTTGCATTGATTGAAGAACCGCCACGGATTCGAATGATAGCATCACCACCCGGAGCACCGCCAGTGGTAGTGACCTGAACACCGGCGATCTTTCCAATGATCAACTGCTGGGGAGACTGGATAGCTCCCTGGTTGAAATCCTTGCGGTCAATTGCGGCAACAGATCCTGTAGCATCGGATTTCTTTACCGTACCATAACCGATAACAACTACTTCATTGAGTTTTTGGGTGGAAAAAGACAGCGCGATATCCACAATCTTCTGATCATTGACGGTAATTTCCTGTGGCTGGTAGCCAACATAGGAAAAAACCAGCACTGCATCCTTCTTTACCTTGATGGAATATTTTCCGTCAGCATCGGTAACCGTTCCCGTTGTTGTGTTTTTAACAACGATGGTTACCCCCGGGAGTAAACTTCCATCTGTCGCATCCGTTACTTTACCCGAAACATTGACCTCCTGTGCATGAGCTAACGATGCTGTTGCCAAGGCGAAGAAAATGATCAGGTAACGCAACCAAAGTACACGTTTCTTCATAGAGTTAATTTTAAATTGTTAGTTTTCCGTTAATTGTATCTTTAATTACCATGGCAGTGTAAAACCATGTATTTATACTAAATGAATTTAAAGATATCATTATAGTGCAGAGATAGTAAAAAATTGTTTACAATCCGCAAAATTTTATTCATTTTTTTGATAAATAAATTCAAGTTATTGATCCTGTGATAAATAAAAATGTGAAAATAATAACAGTATCTTCGCGGGTCAGTCACCTGAAAACGTTTGTTCATCAACCTTTTATTACCTTTGTACTTATTAAACAATCACCATGAAAAAACATTATATTTTATCCGCCCTCATCCTGCAGATTTTCCTCGCTTGCAGCAGCCTGTCTGCCCAGGTAATCGTTACCGTGCCGGTTTATCCCACCGACCTGGATTCCTGTACTGTGATCTTCGACGCAAGCAAAGGCAGCGCAGGTTTGCTTAATGCCTCTCCTCCCATTTATGCGCATACCGGTGTTATCACCAACCTGAGCACTTCGGGTTCCGACTGGAAATATGTTCTCGCAGCATGGAACCAGAATATTCCCAAAGCCCTCATGACGCCGCTTGGAAACAATCTCTACAGCATTAAATTATCGCCGAGCATCAGGGCTTTTTACGGAGTCCCGGATGGTGAAATCATCCAGAAACTGGCATTTGTTTTCAGGAACTCCGACGGTTCCAAAACGGGGAAGGAAGCCAATGGAGGTGATATCTTTGCCAACGTCTACCCTACCATGACCAGCGTTAAGATAAACCTCCCTCAAAACAAAGATCTTTTTTTGAAGGCCCTGGACCCTATTGCGGTGAACGCGATGAGCCCCTTGGCCGACACCATGAAAATTTACCTGAATGGTACGCTTATAAAAACCGTTGCCAGCCATATCATTACCGATACAATTCTCGCTGATAATTTCGGGCATAACTGGGTGAAACAGTGGGTAAAAATTATGGCCAAAAACGACACAGCGGCTGCGGCAGATTCTTTTTGTTATACCGTGATCCCCTCACCCACTGTTGCAGCCCTTCCTTCAGGAATTAAAAGCGGCATCAACTACCTGGATTCCATATCAGTGACTCTTTGTTTGTACGCCCCCGGGAAGTTCTCATGTTTTGCCACAGGCGATTTCAATGACTGGGGCCTCGATTCCCTGCATTATATGAATAAAACGCCCGATGGCAGCACGTTCTGGATAACGATCCATAACCTCATCCCCCGTAAGGAATATATTTTCCAATACATTGTCGACGGTAGTCTGAAAATCGGAGATCCCTACTGCGATAAAGTCAGTGACCCTAACGATCAGTACATCGACCCTGCAACCTATCCTGACCTTATCAGTTATCCCAGCGGAAAAGCAAGCGGTATTGCCAGTGTTCTTCAAACCGGCCAGGTTCCATACCCATGGAACTCTTCAACGTTCACACCCCCTGCCGTCACCGACCTGGTGATCTATGAACTCCTGATCAGGGACTTCACAGCCCAGCATACCTTTTTATCACTGATCGACACCCTGAATTATCTTAAAAACATGGGCATTAATGCCATTGAGCTCATGCCGGTCATGGAGTTCGAAGGCAATATCAGCTGGGGTTACAACACTGATTATTCCTTTGCGGTTGACAAATATTATGGCCCGAAGAACACCCTGAAGCAGTTCGTGGAAGCTGCTCATTCAAAAGGCATGGCAGTGATCCTCGACATTGTCTGCAACCACCATTTCGGTTCATCGCCACTTGTACAGCTTTACTGGGATTCGCCCAACCAGCGTCCCGCAGCCAACAGCCCCTGGTTCAACCCCATCCCGAAACATCCTTATAACGTAGGCTATGACTTCAACCACGACAGCCCCGACACCAGGTCTTACATGCTCCGCCTCGTAAAATACTGGCTGCAGGAATACCATGCCGACGGCTACCGTTTTGACATGTCGAAAGGTTTCACCCAGGTCAATTCCTATCCTAACGATGTAACCCTCTGGGGGCAATATGACCAGGACAGGGTCAACATCCTCAACACCTATGCCGACACCATATGGGGCGTGAACCCGAATGCATACATGATCCTTGAACATTTTGCCGACAACAGTGAAGAAAAAGTGCTTGCCAATGCAGGGATGTTGCTCTGGGGCAATGGCAATTCTTCTTATAACAGCGCCTCCGGCGGATATAGCAGCGACCTGTCCTGGGGTTCGTACAGGAACCGTAGCTGGTCGAAGCCGGGCCTGGTTTGGTATATGGAAAGCCATGACGAAGAAAGGCAGATGTACAATGATTACAGTTCCGCAAACACTAGCAAGCCTCCCTACAACCCAAGGGACACTGCAACAGCCTTGCAGAGGGGAGCTTTATGTGCGAATTTCTTCCTTGGAATTCCAGGGCCAAAGCTGATCTGGCAATTCGGAGAGCTGGGCTATGACTATTCGATCAACTATCCTTCAGGAACATCTGCATCGCGCCTGGATCCAAAACCCATCCGCTGGGATTACTACTCACAGTGGGGAAGAAAATACCTGTATAACGTATATCATTCACTGATAAGCCTTAAACAGACCCTTCCGGTATTCAGGAGCACCACTTTCACCATGGATGCATCGGGATATACCAAAAAGATCACCCTCACCGATGCCAGCATGGATGCGGTAATCCTGGGGAATTTTAATGTGATCGTCCAGAATGTCCTACCAAACTTTACAAAAACAGGGACATGGTATGAATTTTACAGCGGGGATTCGCTAAACGTTTCAGATGTTGCTGCTCCCCTCGCATTCACGCCGGGAGAATACAGATTGTATACAACAGTCAGGCTGCCTAAGCCTGTTTTTACAGGAATTGAAAACCCCGGACTGCAGTCTTCGCAGGATATGCGTCTTACAATATACCCGAATCCCTCAAACGGCCCGGTGAACTTTGAACTTTTGCTCGACCAGCCTTCCGAGGTCAGGCTTTTCGTTTACGATTTCAGCGGAAGGCCTGCCGGAACAGTCTTTGAAGGAAAACTTCCACAGGGTGTCAATAACCTAAAATGGAATCCTTCTGATGCTCCGGCTCCCGGCACGTATTTCTATAAACTGCTGACACCTTCAGGTGTAAAAGGAGGTAAATTCATTGTCCTCTGATACATCCGCAACTGCATACAGACTAAAACCGGCCTGCAAGCGTTTATTTTCTATCTTTGCAACGCAATCCGCTTTACTTTAAATGAAAAGATCCAGCAAAATTCTCTGCACCGCCCTGATTCTGATCCTGGCTATATTTACCTCTGAAAAATCATTTTCTGCAACCGACACGATATTTGTTCTTTCGGTCGAAGTCAACATGACTAAAGCCGTCAGGTCCGGAATTTTTAACCCCACACTTGACCACGTTTATGTTGTGTTCGATACCGCAACCATAGGTGATCTCCAGCTCGTGCCTTCAGGAGAAAATATATTCAGCCTTGTAATCCCGGATGGAATGGATTCAGGAGTTGTTTACCATTTCAGGTTCAGGATCAACAATACGTTTACCGAAACCGTTGACCGCCAGGTTAAGATCGGGCAGGGAATTAATTATTATTCCGGGTGGTGGAATAACGAATACCTGAATTATTCATGGTTCCAGGTCGACATGAGTTATATGGTGCAGCTGGGAAATTTCAATCCCAATACCGATTATGTAGACATGGTCGGCAACATGAACAATTTCCAGGGCTCTCCTCCTCTTTCAAGGATAGGTACCGGGTATGTTTACCAGATCATGTACAATATAGAACCGGGGACGATCGCGGCCTTCAAATTCAGGATAAACGGTGATACCAGCAGGATGGAACTAAAAGGGAAACCTTCACGTTTCCTGCTTGCTCCCGACAGTGTGATCCATGTGTTGAAGTGGTTTAACGATTATAATCCTTCCAAAATCCCCATGACTTTTAACTGCAACATGAAATATATGACCAGGGCTGGTCATTTCAGCAGGCAGAATGACTGGGTGGACGTCGCAGGCTCCTTTAACGGGAACGGGGCTTATGATATACTTTACGACAATAACAAGGACAGCATTTACAATGTGACCATCCTGATCGATACCGCTTATTACCAGAAAAATCCCATCACATTCAAATACAGGATAAACAGCAATTGGGAGACGGCTGAACTCCAGGGCAAACCATTCCGGACCTATTTTCTTCATGACAGCTTATCGGGCAGTAATACCGACAGTTCATGGTTCAATAACTGGAACCCAAATATCCTCACTCCCCCTGTTGCCCATGATGTGAAAATACAGGGTATGTATGTATTCAAGTCGGTTCTTTCAGGTTCATATACGTACGAGGACATCAACGGTTTTAAAGAAGGCGTGAGCACATACCAGTGGTACCTCAGCACTGATTCTCTCGGGATCAATATAACCCCTATCGACACTGCAACACATATTGCTTATACGGTCGATACTCTTTGCATCCACAAATGGCTGGTTTTCGAAGTGATCCCAAGGGCCGACAGCGGGGATTCAGCAGTAGGATATCCTGTAAGGGTTATTACCAAAACGCCTATTGGAGATGTGGGAATTGCCGGGCATGGGAACTTTATCTCCCTGGTATATCCTAATCCCAGCAATGACAAGTTCACTGTTGAAGGACTCACCGAGATCAAAAGTATTGAGCTTTTTGACCTTAGCGGGCGTATTGTTTTTAAAATGGATGGAATAGATTCACACCGTATGGTTTTGAAGCCGGGGAACGTCCTTCCAGGAATTTATTTTCTTAAAGCCCTTGGCAGGGACGGTGAGACAGGGTGGGCGAGGATAGTCAGGCAGTGACAAAGTCACTCTGTCACTCTTTCATCAGAAAATCCAACGGCTCTCCTTCATTATATTCAACAGCGTCCTGTCCGTAACTGAAGACCCTGAGTGGTCTTTTCCCTTTTAATTCTATCGCTTCACCTTCTACCCAGAAAAGGCATCCTTCACGTAAACCCGCTACTTTTATTTCCCTGTTCACAGCCAGGAATTCTAGGATCCTTTGTTCCCTTGTTTCACCCGCATGACCCGAAGGATTTGCATCAAGGTAATGAGGGTTGATCTGGAAAGGTACAAGGTCAAGGCAGCTGAAGGATGATGGCTCTGCGATGGGCATGTCATTGGTGGTTTTCATTGTAGGGCAGGCCACGTTGGCACCGGCGCTCCAGCCCACATAAGGGATTCCAAGCCTTACCTGGTCGCGGATCAGGTGCATTATACCCGTTTCATGCATCATTTTAACCAGGTGAAACGTATTTCCGCCCCCGACTGCAATGCATTCTGCATGCTTTACCGCACGGTGAAAATCTTCGGCATGATGGATCGAAACAAGTTCAACCCCGAAGCCTTCAAAAACACCCTTTACCCTTTCTTCGTAAATGTCATAGGACTTTTGAATGCTTTCAGGGCTCAGGTTAACCCCCGCATAAGGAATAAACAATACCGACCTGGCTGAGAATTTTTTCAGGAATGCCGAAATGTAAGGTTTAGGCCAGCCCAGGTATTCTTCCCCGGCGTTGGTTGAATTACTGATGAGCAAAAGGTTTCTTTTCATGGCAGAGGTTTTATTTCATTATAAGACTCAAATTTACGAACGGGCATTGAATTTTTCACTTATACCATTCCTTCAAATACACTTCATTGAACCTGCTCATCCAGGAATTGGCCCCTGAATACCGCCTTAGTACTGCCTGGGGATCCGTATTGCCAAAAACGTTCCTGTCCTTCGCAGCCAGGGCTGCTGCCAGTTTCTCCTGGTATGACCGGCTCCTGTCGTCGGGCAATCCCTGTTCATGAAGAAGTGCTAAATAGCGTAAAGCCTCTGCAGGATCTGAATTGTTAAAATAATATTCCAGGGCCATGGATGTTATGAAAGGGTTGGCATGCGAAATCACATAATCATATACCGAGGTGAGGGGAATGCCGAAGTGATCAATCCGTTTCTGCGAATAATACTTTTCATTTGCTGCCAGGATCTGCATACCCTCTTCATAATCCCCGGAGATCATATCCTTGTCGGCCTCATCCAGTTTATTCTGATATTCTGCAGCCTCCCTGTACTTATGAAGAGAATCCTGCATCGGTTTTACGTCAGGATTACAGGCCGGCGTCCTTACTGCAAGGCTTACCGAATATTCGAGTATGGCGGAGCCCCGGCTGTATTTCTTATTTGCAAAGCACCGCCCTGCCCTTATGTTAAGTAGGTCCAGGCTGTCTTCTATTATCTCACAGGCATGCCTGCTTATTTTTAAACGGTATTGTTCCAACGCCTTCATGATGTCGGTATCCCCTGACAGGCCCTGCATCCTGGCAGTTTCAACAGTCATTTTCACAAAATCCATGGCCGAATCAGGTTTGTTGCTCCAGATTAGCTTTTGTTCCATCGCTATCTTATCAAGAAGCCATTGCTTGTAGGATTGCCTTAATACGGAATCGGCAACCGGATCGGGCTGGATGGCATAGGCTGATGAAATTTTCCCGGCTTCACGGAACTGAAGAATAGCCCTTGCAAACTGTCGCTGACGGTAATATGCCAGGGCTAAGTTGTTAATCTTTTTTACCCTGACGGAAGCAAGTATCGGGGCCAGTGAATCCAATGCCGCAACCTTTCCCTCTGCTGATTTAAGCTGTGCTGCCACTGCCGAAGCCTGGTCAAAATACAGGATGGCGCTGTCGGGCAGGTCCTGCTTCAATGCCTTCCTGCACCTGCCTGCAAATGAAGCTATGATCCCCCGCCCGGCAGTTTCCTTTTTTCCTGAGATGTCGGGAGTAAGTATCTCCAGTATCCTCCCGTTGTAGGCCGATTCACAACTGTTCAGGCATGCAAGTGCATCAATAAAATTATGTGCCGCGAGGAGGCTGTCGCAGAGATCAAGTTTCCCGATGAAGATCTCCCTGTAAACCCTTCGGTAAACGGAATCTGAACTGATGTACAAGGGATACTTCTCCCTGTATTCTTCAGCTTTCTGCAGGTACTCCATGGCAAAACCCGTATTCCCGCGCTCAAGGCTGCTCGAGGCAATACCGGCATAGGAATTATAAATTCCGTTGACCGCATCTGACATCATTCCTTCCCAGCCGTTATGTTCCTTAAGGTATGGATTAACAGCAGCCATGCTGCGGGCGTTTTCCATCAGCATCACCGCATCTGAGTATTTCTTTTCCCTGATCAGGCCGGAGGCTTTGTACCGGTATGCCTTCATCATACAGGAAGAAGCATAGGCAAGCAGGGTATCGGGCCGGGAATCAGGGAACATGCGGATCAGCATTGAACGGATGAAAACCGTATCATTTTCGAAAACATGCTGTGAATAATACGTTGAGAGGTAATCCCTGTATATCCTGCCCTGGATATTGTCCATGAGCGAGCTTAAGCGGATATACCTCATCAGGCGATCAACAAAAAAACCGCAAAGGCTGTCGGCACTTCCGTATCCTTTCAGGGGCCCTGATTTATCAAGTGTTTCGGCAAGATTGAACTGGCAGGTCCTTGCCAGCTTATACAGCGACAGGTTCTTCGACGGAAGTTGTTTCGGATCATGGTCTGAGGTAATCAGGGCAGAAGTGAAATCACGGCTGTTAATGAGGCTTACAACCCTCACCAGTTCAGAAAGACGGATATAGTTGAACGGGATCAGCGAAGGGTCTGTCATTGCCCAGCCTCCGGCTTCCGCACCCAGGCTGTCGATAAGTGCAGCCGAAGCATAGTAATCGTCAATTAATTCCTTTCTGGCATAGAACCTCTGCCAATCCTCTTCCTTATAAATAAAATTAAAATTCCCTGTGACCAGGGTGTCAACCGCGGTATCCATTTGCAGGGATGGAGCCCTGAATTCAAGGAGTCCTCCCTTTTCAGGGTATTTCCCTTCAAATTCCACAGATGAAAATGCGGAGGTGTCAAGCTTTGAAGATAATTTAAGGGCAAACCTGAGGCCTGAGGGGCTTAGGACATCATCCATCGGAAAGGAACGGTATTGCAGATATCCCGAAAGCCTGAAATCCGACAACCTGACATCCGCAAGATATGATAAAGGTTTTTCGTTCTGAAGCCTGACCTCCTGCCTGAAGCCAACAGTGATATTGACATATTTCGGCGGGCGCAGCAGGTCCTTTGCAAGTTCTTCAAGGATATCATCCCTGTAACTGCTTATATGCCTGAACTGTCCTGTGTAGGGAAGACGGCTGTTCAACCTTGTTGACGAATAAGGGAAACTGTTTTGTGAAACAGATGGGTTGCCGAAAAGAAACAAAAGAAATACAAGGTTGATCCAACGGTAGGAAAACATCAAATCTAATTTGGGCGTAAAATTAACAATTCAGGGAATTTGCAGTTCAAAATCCTTTGCGGGCATCATGGAAGGGAGCACATCTTTGATTATCTTAGCATCACGAATGATCAGAATAAGTATTAAAGTTATCGATTCTCTGCCTGGATGAAAAGATGTCTGTTAAAATACAAAGTCATCGGCTTTGCTTTGATCCAGTTAGTATCGACATCGGTTTTCGCACAGGTTGATCATTACTGGTCTCAACAGTTCGGGGCAGTGAGCACTCTTACCGGAGGGGCAATGATAGCAGGCGCACGTGACAACAGCGCAGCATTTTATAATCCCGGGGGTCTGGCATATATTGAATTCCCGAATCTTTCGGTCGACGGGAATATATACAAGCTTGACAAGATAAAGCTAAGCGACGGCGGAGGCAGCGGGATCAACCTCAATTCGGCCCAGATGAGCATATATCCTTCTATCCTTGCAGGAATGATAAGCTATATAAAAGTCCCCGGTCTTAAACTATCCTGGTCGATCCTGACGAGGAATTACAACAATGTAATGATGAGCACAAGGTATGCTGCTGAAGGGGGAACTTCAGCCATACCCGGGAGTGAGCAGTACCTGGGCGAGCTCGATTTTGTGAACCAGCTTAACGAGCAATGGTTTGGACTTTGTCTCAGTTACAGGATCAGTAAAAACCTGGGCATCGGCATCACCAACTTCGGAACATACAGGGGGGAGACATCCTCGATCACTGATAATTCGAGGGCGGTCTTGGTTAAGGATACCAATGCCTCGATGAGCCTGTCAAGTTCAACCCAGACGATGAAATATGTTACGGTGGGCACCCTGTTCAAGTTGGGGATTGACTGGGAGCTGAAGCATTGGAGGTTCGGGTTCACTGTCACCACTCCTTCCATTTCTTTATACGGCACAGGCAGCACCCGGAGGGAGGAATCTTACTCTTCCTCGGGTAAAGCTAATGAGGACCGGCAGCCATACATGATAAGGGCCGAGGACAAATCGGCCTACGCGAATTATAAACATCCCTGGTCATTTGGGCTGGGGATTGAATTCAGAACGGAGAAAACCAGGATAGCCCTTTCGGCCGAATATTTCCTGGCAATAAAATCATATAATATCATGTCGCCCGATGCAAATCCCATGATATACCCGGCATCCCTGAAGGATAGTGCGCAGATGCAGAACAAACTCGAACATTACCTTTTTTACAGCACAGCTTCAAGGCCGGTACTCAATGCAGCTATTGGGCTGGACCAGATGCTGGGCAAGTCGTTCAGCCTTCTGCTGGGTGCAAGGACAGACTTCTCATCATATACACCGACGGAGGATTCCAGGGTAATGACCCACGGCACGGGGCAATGGGACCTGTATTATGTTTCAACAGGGTTGTCTTACCACCGGCCTAAGCAGATCATAACCCTTGGCTTTACATACGGATTCAGCCTCCATAAGCAGATAGACCCCATCGCAATCATTACACCTGGCGAAAGCCCCGAGGTCAGGTCGGGGGTTTTTGCACAGTCGTTCGGTATTGTTCTCGGTTATACTTATTTCTTCCCCAGGTAAGCACTTGTTAAAATCTCCTCCCGGCTCCGCATAAGCTTTGTTCTGGTTTACCCTGGTGCCAGCGATAATTCCGGTTGAGTCACATCGGTGATCAAACGTCCGGATTGGAAATCCTCGAGGACATCATGCAAACTTATTCTCCTGCTGATATGGCCTATCGCCTTTTCCAGGCCTTCGGCACGCAACATATCCCTCACATTGCCCAGGGCATCGACAATACGAAGCATTATCCCCTTTTTCTTCAGGTCTTCTTCGAATTGCAGGATGAATCTTGCTCCGGCAACATCAACAAAATTGGCTGATGAAAGATCGAGGATCACCAGTTCAGTATGCCCCTTGTATGCTTCCATGATCTTTCGTATGTCTTCCCTGATATGATTGGTGTTAAAATACAGAATTGATTCTTCAGGGCGAAGGATCAGGACTTTGTCGATAAGGACGTTGTCGGGATGCCTGGTTATGTCGGAAAGACTTTTTGTACCCGGAACTACCCCAAGCACGGCAACATGGGGCGTAGCAGTTTTTTTCAGGATTGTAAGTATTGACAGGATTACAGCGATCACTATGCCCTGAAGGACCCCTAACACCATGACTGCCAATATGGTAACCAGGGCCACCCAGAATTCCGAACGGCTGACCCTGAAAAGGTGTTTCAGTTCCTTCAGGTCTATCAGGCCTATCACGGCATCCAGCACTATCACCGCCAGTATTACATGGGGCAGGTTTTTAAAAAGCCCGGTCAGGAACAACAGGATGATTCCAAGGATGAGAGATGTAAAGAGCAAGGAAACAAGGCTTTTTGCTCCTGCTTTATCATTCACCCTCGATTGTGATAATCCTCCGGCCACTGCATAACCATGCCCAAGTGCTGCAGCCAGGTTTGCACCTCCCAGGGCAAGCAGTTCCTGCCGGGGATCGACTTCATAGCCGTGGTCCCTGGCAATAGCCCTGGCAGCAGAAATGCTTTCGACATACGAAAGGAAAAAACAGGCCATTGCGAGGAAGAAAATATTATTCAGGTCAGCAGGGTCTAAGGTAAACTGCAGGCCGGGCAAAGGAATACCTCTCGGGATCTCACCCACAACAGCTAGGCCCAGTTGCCCGATACCGGTGAATGAAATCAGTAAGATTGAACCAATGACTATGACCAATGATATAGGTTTACCTTTGAAGAAGTAATTACCTGCCAACAGCAGGGTAAAAGCCACAAGTCCGAAAATCAGTACCGCTTGCCTGGTCTCACCCAGCCGGCTTATCAGGTGCCATATCCTGTCAAAAAAACTGCTCCCCTCCCCCGGTATCCCGAAAAACTTCGGCAGTTGCGTTGAAGCGATCACCATTGCTGCACCTGCCTTGAAGCCGATGAGTATGGTGTCGCTGATAAAACTGATCAGGGAACTGAGTCTTATCAGCCAGGCCACGAGAAAAAATCCTGCCATCATAAGGGCCGTAAGTGAAGCAAGCATCATGGCTTTGACAGGATCACTGCCTGCCAGGACTCCGACCGAAGATGCCACCACGATTGAGATTGCTGAAGTGGGGCCTATGGCAAGCTGCCTGGAAGTTCCTAAAATGAAATAAAGCAAGCCGGCAAAAAGGTAGCAATAGATTCCTGTTTCGGGCGGCAGACCAGCCAGGCCTGCATATGCCATGGAGGTTGGGATGGCATAAAATGCCAGGGTTGCCCCGGCCAGCATATCCCATCGGAGGTAGGACAGGCGGTAACCCGACATCTGGTTTATAAACGGAAACAGTTTTATGATCTTTTCACGCATGCTTCAATGAATTCGGGATATTGCTTCATTTAACAAAAGGGTATCCCGGCCGTTAGATTTCTTCAAAGTTATTGAACAATTTTTCAATATTGTTTTATCATGCAGACATATTTTATTATTTTTGAACAATAACAAAATTAATCTATCCTTTATGAAAGAGAAATATTTTAGCTGGTTTCTTTGTTTTGCAATGGTCATCACGACCCTGTCGTTCAGCTCCTGCAAGTCAAAAGAAAAAGGGCCCGTATCGGCACCTGAGTTCAAGGTCATGACGTTGAAGGGAAGTTCAGTCCCGATTTTCCTCGATATGGTCGGCCAGGCCGAGGGCATTCCCACCATCGACATAAGGGCCAGGGTAGAAGGATACCTGATGAACTGGACTTTTCAGGAAGGAAGTGTTGTCAGGAAGGGTCAGCCCCTTTTCATGATAGAACAGGAGCAGTATAAAAACAATCTTGATTATGCCAAAGCTGATCTTGATAACAAGACTGCCGCCT
>Ga0316219_1000417_pt1 | contig 58451 bp, 48 predicted proteins | sample TBH18003PmetaG_FD_203635 | JGI IMG/M metagenome (GOLD analysis project Ga0316219, IMG submission 203635) | Freshwater microbial communities from Trout Bog Lake, Wisconsin, USA - TBH18003P | ecosystem: Environmental > Aquatic > Freshwater > Lake > Hypolimnion/Profundal zone | place: USA...
CTCTACAACCGCGCCTGGCGGCTGGAAAAGCTAGGCGGGCGCACACCCGACGAGGCCCGCCAAGCCTGGGTTACCGGGCAGGCAGCGTGATGCTAATCTCTGGTCTAAACAATCGGGCGCGGTACAGTCGGCGAAATTGAAGATCGAAAAGCCGTTGTCCAGGACCGCGAGCACCTCTCCACGCGGCCCGGGCCGCAAGCCCAGGAGCGCTCCCTTCAGCTTCATGAGCTCGTATTTTGTTGCCCGGCTCGCCTGCCGCCGGTACTTTTTCGAGTGCGGGTTCACCAACGGCTTGGCGCGGGCCAACTCGACCCGGCCTATCGTCCTGCCGTCCTCCGATCCGAAGTAGAGCGTGTCGTTCACCACGATGACGGCGTTTTCCTTGAACGAAATTTTACCCAACAGGTGCACATCCGGGGTGCAGGCCCCGCCGTAGATGGCCTTGGTGAACCTCTGGAGCACCGCCGGTTTCCCCGACGCGACCGCCAAGGTCCCGCCGAATCCGCTGAGGTCAACGATGCCTCCCGACCCGCCGGCGGCGACGGCGACATTGCGCTGGGGATTCAGGAAGGATGTGATCGACCTGTCCGCGGTCAGGTAGGCCAGGCCATCCCGATACGGGGCGAGCTTTCCCGGGATTCCGAAGGCGGGATTGAGGCCCAGTTCCCGGATCGTCCCGCGCTTGAAATGATTCGAGAAGAAACTCGTGATGAGGTCCCTGGAGGGCCGGGTCTCCTTCGAGGTGTCGAGGGTGGCCTTCTTCCCGTCCCTGGTCTCCTTCGATTGGAGTTCCGGTTCCTTGGGCAGCCAGGTGGGATGCGGCTCCGATGCCTCCGTCAAGGGGGTGCGATCGCCGCTGCTGGAGGTGGAGGCGGTGGAGGTGGTCGTGCTGCGGGTGATCTGGGACGATTCCAGCGTGGCGGTGGAGGTCGTTTCGCTGAAGGTGCAACCTTGGGTGCGGCACCGGTCCATTTTCACCCCGTCGAGGGTGGACCCCGTGAAATCCGCTCCGGTGAAGTCCATCTTCCCCAGGTCCGTCCCGGGCTCGAAGACCAGGTTTTGGAGATTCTTCATCTCCACAAGGTCGCTGTAGCGCAGATAATTGCCTGAGCCGTCATGGGCCACCACGGGATCCGTCCGGGCCAGGTGTTCCAGGGCTTCGTCCTCGAGGCAGTCCTTGGCCACGAGGGCCGCCATGATCTTCTTGAAATCCTTGTCGCGATCCTTGGCCTCGAGGATCGAGGCCGCCAGGCGCTTGAGCGTTCCCTTCGTCCAGATGCCCGTGTCGAGCTTTTCGAGGGAGCGTCCCTCGAAGTCGATGGCCTTGCAGAAATGGATGATCTCCGCGGGCGCGGGTGCCGGGGCGAGGCCGGCCAGGAACAGGACCGCGACCAGGGCGCGGCCCCCCATCCAGGGCATTCGTGGATGACGAGGCATGACCCATCACCTTCCTAAAAAATCATAAATGGTTGTTAACAATCAAAGGTTCCCGAGGGCCTATCGGGACTTACGGTATCGATAATTCACAAAAGGCTCGCAAGCCTCGAACACCGCCCCCTCCCAGGGCGGCAGGTCCAGCAGGACGCTGGAGGCCTGGACGGTCATGTCCGCGGCCCGGCCCAGCACGTCGCGCAGGGGCACGCTGTCGTACCAGTGGGAATAGGGCAGCAGGAGCCGGGCCCGGAGCGGTTCGGGCGAGCCGTTGAGGACCACCAGGGCGGCTTCCCCCGGCTGGTCGGTCGCGCGCAGGAACACCAGGGCGTTGCCGGGCAGACGGTCGCCGAGCGCCAGCACGTCGCCGTGGCACAGGGCCGCGCGGTTCCGCCGGGCGGCGATCAGGTCCCTGACCCAGGCCCGGGTGCCCGGATCCCAGCGGCTTTCGTCCCAGGGCATCGGCCGGCGGTTGTCCGGGTCCGCGCCGCCCTCCATGCCGACCTCCTCGCCGTAGTAGAGCATCGGGACCCCCGGCAGGGTCATCAGCGCCAGGAGCGCCAGGCGGACCTGGGCAGGCCCGGGCAGGACGGTCCGGAGCCGCGGCGTGTCGTGGCTCGACAGCACGGTCCAGGAGCAGAGCAGGCCCGCCAGCCCGCAGCCGTCCCGGGCATCGGCCAGGGCGCGGTTCATCTGGACCGCGCTGATCTCCCCCTTCAGCCAGGCCAGCAGGGCGGTGCCGAAGTAGTAGTTCATGGTGCCGTGGTAGCCCCGTCCCCCCTTCAGCCAGGCGCCGCCGAAGCCGAAGATCTCCCCGATCAGCCAGGCCTCGGGGAACCGGGCCCGCACGAGCCCCCCCAGTTCCCCGGCCACCTCCAGTCCCACATCCTGGGCCACATCGAACCGCCATCCGTCCACGCCCCGCGCCAGCCAGCGCTGGACGACGCTGTCGGGCCGCCGGTAGAGCCGGTCCCGCAGGGCGCCGTTGGCCAGGTTCAGCTCCGGCATGTGGGCGTGGCCCTTCCAGCACAGGTAGTCCCCGTCCGGCAGGAAGGTGAAGAAGTCGCGGAAGGCCGGATCCCCCGCCCGTGCCGCCAGGAACCAGGGATGCCGGTCGGACACGTGGTTGAGCACCGTATCCATGATCAGCTTCATCCCCCGCCCGTGCAGGGCCGCCAGCAGCCGCAGCAGGGCCGGCTCGCCGCCGAACATCGGGTCGATGGCGTCCAGGTCGGTGGCGTCGTATTTGTGGTCGGAAGGGGCGGTGAAGACCGGCGTGAGGTAGACCGCCGTCACGCCGAGATCCTCAAGGTGGTCCAGGTGCCCGGTGATCCCGTCCAGGTCCCCGCCGAAGAACGGCCCGGTCGGAGCCGCATTGGCCCCGCCGCCGCGCGCGAACCGGTCGGGGAAGATCTGGTAGACCACCTGGCGGGCGAGGGTACGGGTTGCGGGATCCAAGGTCATGGCCTTTCCGGGCTCCCAGGGTACCACCGCCCCCTACCCGGCCTGGAAGCCTTCCAACGCCCCGGCGGCCCGGAGCGCCGCCAGCAGGGCCAGGACCGCGCCCGGATCGCCCAGCCCCAGCGCCGCCGCGGCCCTGCCGATCGGCTCCTGCTGCGCCCGGACCAGGACGGCGGCGGTGGCGGGGGTGAGTTCGCGCCACCGGACGAACCCTTCGGCGTCGCGGAAGGCCAGGAGGTGGCAGGGGCCGGGGGGCGGGCCCGGGGCTTCCGGAGTCGCTTCGAGGACGCGCCAGTCGTAGGCCAGCACCTGGGTGGGCGGGGCGGGGACGATCCGGTCCCCAGGTGCGGGTTCCGGATGCAGACCGGCCCGGGGCGGGGTGTCCGGGGCATGCTCCACCAGTTCGGGCACCAGCTCGGCGTGGGCCAGCTGGACCAGGAAGGGCCAGCGTTCCAGGCCCCAGCCCGTGGCCGCCAGCCAGCCCAGGAAGGTGGGGGCGATGTCCCGGTAGTAGGGGCTGGCCAGGAGCCGGCTGGCCAGGAAGCCGGATCGGGCTTCCTCCAGGGCGCCGGCCCGTTCCAGCAGGGCGAGGGTTATGGGCAGGTAGAGTTCCACCGGCTCCCAGATGTCCTCCCGGACGAATTCCCGGTAGGACAGCAGGCGCGGCCGGCACCGGCGGAAGGCGGCCTGGTCCGGCCCCGGGAGACCGCGGGCGCCGGCGAAGGCGGCCGGATCGGCCTCGAAGGCGGCCGCGTCCGGCGCCAGGGCCAGGTCGGCCAGGGCCCGCTGCAGCTCCCGGACCCGGTCAGGCATGGGCGGCCAGGGCCCGGTCGTAGGCCTCCTGCAGGGCGGCCCGTTCCGCCAGCAGGACCGGCAGCTCGGGGATCTCGTTGTCCCGCTCCAGCAGCACCGGCACGGGCCGGCCGATCCGCGGCAGCACCCAGCGCATGAGCCCGATCACCGGATCGACGACCGGGGCGCCGTGGGTGTCCACCACCAGGTCGCCCATGGTGGTGTGGCCGGCGACGTGGATCTGGGCCACGCGGGAGAGGGGCATGCCCTCGAACCAGCGGTACGGGTCGAAGCCGAAGTTGAGGCTGTTCACGTAGACGTTGTTGATGTCCAGGAGCCAGCCGGCGTCGGCGCCCTCCAGCACCTCGGCGACGAAGGCGGACTCCTCCATTTCCTTGTCCCCCAGTTCGGAATAGTAGGTCACGTTCTCCAGGAGGAACGGCACCGGCAGCCGGCCCTTGAGCTCGCGGACCCGCGCCACGGTGTGCCGGACCGAGGCCCGGGTGAAGGGCATGGGCAGCAGCTCGTGGGTCGAGGCGCCGTCGACGCTGGTGAAGCAGAGGTGCTCGGAGTGCCAGGGGCTGCCCGCGTCCAGGAGGAAGGCCGCCAGCGGCTCCAGGTAGCCCGGGTCGAAGGGGTCGAAGCCGCCGACGGAGAGGCTCAGGCCGTGGGAGAGGACCGGATCCCGGGCCAGGATGGCCCGGGTCATGGCGGCCTCGCGGCCGCCATCGCCCAGGACGTTCTCCGGGGCGATCTCCCAGAAGGGGACCCCGGGGTTGGCCTGGGCCGCCGCCTCGAGGTGCGGACCGCGGAGGCCCAGGCCGACCCCGGAGATGGGTTGGGCGGAACGCACCGGCTCAGCGGCCGCAGCGATGGCCGCAGCGGGGCACGCCGCCGCAGTGCCGGCCACCGCCACAGCGGCGGCCGCCGCCGCAGCGGCCGAACGACAGCGTCTCGCCGGCCTGGGCGCCGGACTGGGCCGCGGGCGCGACTTCACGGGCGCCCAGGGTGGGGGTGGCGGCGGGCAGGATCGAGCCGGCGGCGAAGAGGGTGGCGATACCCACGAGTTTCGTGATCATGATGCGCTCCAGGCGGCCGCAGCCGCGCGAGGCCCCGCGGGGCCCGGTTGGAAAGGATCGTGGCGCTGGTGGTGCGGGGCCAGGCCCCGGCCCAGCCATCCGGGGGGATGGTTGGTTCAGGCCGCGAATACATCCGAGGTTTTCGGCCGCCAGGGATTGGAACTTGAGTAAAAAACAGCGGAACAAGTGAAGATAAAATAAGCGTTGTCTTATAGTTGAAATGGCCATGAGCCACCATCTGATCGACGTGCGGCTCATGGCGAATAGGACGTTATTTTTATGAGTTGCGCCTCAAGGGTGGGCCGATTCCGCCTGCGGGGCCGGCTGTGGCCAATCCAGGACGGCCTGGTTCAGGCGCTCCCAGTGACCCTTCAGGGGGACCTTCTCCTGGGTGAACTCCATGCCCTTGGGCACCAGCCGGATCAGGTGGTCGGCGCCGAGCCGGTAGTAGGCCAGGCGGGTGCGCTGGCCCTTGCGGTTGGACTTGTAGGGGAACAGCCAGTGGTTGCGGGTGCCGCCCGCGGAGCCGATACCCTGCAGATCGGCCTTCATGGTCATCACCCCGTGCTGGCCCACCACCCAGATCTGGCTGGCCCCGGGCCGGGTGTAGGCCAGCTGCTCGGTGCCGTTGCCCAGGAAGTCGCCGACCGCCGCCAGCAGGTCCGGGTCCACCTTGAAGTCGCGGTTGTCGGCCGGGATCAGGTCGGTCCGGGGGGTGTCGGCCCCGGCCGGGTAGAAGCCGGCCAGGAAGGCCTGGCTCGGCGCGGCCAGGCGGGTCCCGTTGCTCAGGATCCGCCAGCCGGGCATTTCGGCCCGGGTGTAGAGGAGGTCGGAGACCCCGGAGCCGGTGAGATCGACGGGGGCGAAGAAGGTCGCCCCGTCCTCCCGGAGTTCGGCCATGGCCATGGGCTCGGAGCCGGGGGCGCGCCGGACCGGGAAGGCCATGGCCTCGCCGCCGGCCGTGGCGGCGATCTGGAAGGTGTTCTTGTCCTGGATGGAGGTCACCCGGTGGGTGGGGGCCAGGGGGTGGATGGGGGCGCCCTTGGCGTCCTCGGCGGCGGGCTTGAAGACGCCGTGGACCAGGGAGTGGGTGAGGGGCTCGGTGGCCGAGCAGATCAGGGTGGACAGGCCTGCGGCCAGGGGCAGGACCGCCCATGCGGAGGTACGTTGCATGTTGGGATTCCTTTATGGATGAAATATGAACATTAACGGCGCGCCACCCCTTGAATGCACGGAGCTCCGCCAAAGTTCAAATTGAATAAATCATCCTTTTACTTCGCTTCCTCGGCCCTTTCCTTCTCCAGCTGGGTGAGGTACACCTCCAGCCATTTGGTGGAGAAGTCGCCCTTCACGAAGTCCGGGTGCTCGATGATCTTGCGGTGCAGGGGGGCGGTGGTCTTGATGCCCTCCACCACCAGGGTGTCCAGGGCCCGGCGCATGCGGGCCAGGGCCTCGGTGCGGTCGGCGCCGTGGGCGATCAGCTTGGCCACCATGGAATCGTAGTAGGGCGGGATCACGGCTTCCTGGTGCATGGCGGTGTCCATGCGGATGCCGGGGCCGCCGGGGAAGTGCAGGGCGGTGATCCGGCCTGGGCTGGGGGTGAAGCGCCAGGGGTCCTCGGCGTTGATCCGGCACTCGATGGCATGGCCGCGGGAGACGATGTCCTCCTGGGTGTAGCTGAGCTTGCGCCCGGCGGCGATCCGTATCTGCTCCTTGACGATGTCCACGCCGCTCACCATCTCGGTGACGGGGTGCTCCACCTGCACGCGGGTGTTCATCTCCATGAAGAAGAAGTCGCCCCGGGCGTCCAGGAGGAACTCGATGGTGCCGGCGTTGAAGTAGCCCACGGCCCGGGCGGCGCGCACGGCGGTGTCGAGGATGCGCTTGCGCAGTTCGGGGGTGAGGGCCGGGCTCGGGCTCTCCTCGATCAGCTTCTGGTGGCGGCGCTGGATCGAGCACTCGCGCTCGCCCAGGTGGATGATGTTGCCGTACAGGTCGCCCAGTATCTGGACCTCGATGTGCCGGGGCTCAAGGAGGTACTTCTCCATGTAGACCGAGTCGTCGGTGAAGGCGGCCTTGGCCTCGGTGCGGGCGGTGTTGTACATGTCGGACATCTCGTCCGGGGAGTTGACGATCCGCATGCCGCGGCCGCCGCCGCCGGCGCTGGCCTTGACGATGACCGGGTAGCCGATCTTCTCGCCCCAGGCCAGGGCGTCTTCGACGTTCTCGACGATGCCGTCGCTGCCGGGCATGAGCGGCACCCCGGCGGCCAGCATGGTGGCCTTGGCCTGGGACTTGTTGCCCATCATCCGGATGATCTCGGCGTTGGGGCCGATGAAGACGATCCCGCAGGCGTGGCACACGTCCACGAAGTGCGGGTTCTCGCTCAGGAAGCCGTAGCCGGGGTGGATCGCCTCGGCCCCGGTCACTTCCGCGGCGGCGATCACCTGGGGGATGTTCAGGTAGGACTTGCCGCTGGCGGCCGGGCCGATGCAGATGTCCTCGTCGGCGAAGCGCACGTGCAGGGCATTGCGGTCGGCTTCGGAATAGACCGCCACGGTCTGGACGCCCAGCTCCTTGCAGGCCAGGATCACCCGCAGGGCGATTTCGCCCCGGTTGGCGATCAGGATCTTCTTGAAGGGCGGTTCACCGTTCCTGGCCGCGGCTTTCTGTTTGGAGGGGGGGCGCCTGAGAGGGGTCATGGCGCTAGCGCACCCGCACGGCGAAGAGGCGCTCGCCGTATTCCACCGGCTGGCCGTTCTCCACCAGCACGGCGACCACTTCGCCGGCCACGTCGCACTCGATCTCGTTCATCAGCTTCATCGCCTCGACGATGCAGAGGGTCTGGCCGGGCTTGACGTAGTCGCCGGGGTTGACGAACGGCGGGCCGTTGGGGGTGGGGGAGCGGTAGAAGGTCCCCACGATCGGGCTGGTGATGTGGTGGATGCCCGGGTCCTCGGCCTTTTCCGCGGGCACCGGCTGGGCCGGGGCGATCAGGGTGTGGGAGGGCATGGCCGGCAGGGCCGGGGCCGGGGCCTGGGCCTGGGGCGCGGGGGCCTGGGGGGCGGAGCCGCTCTTGCGGATCCGGAACTTGACGGGGCCGGCCTCCATCTCGAACTCTTCGATCGGCTCCTTGGCCACCAGGCCGATGAGGGCCTTGATGTCCTCGAGGCCCATGGCCAGGAGGGGGGCGGTGCGGGCCGGGGCGGGGGTCTTCTTGGGTGTGGTCATGTGGGGGCTCCCAGGGGGGCTGCGGGCGTGGCTGTTAGGATTCGTCCGGGACTTCCTGGATGGCGGCCGCCTTGCGGGGCCGCCCCTTCGGACCGGCCTCGTCGGGCCGGAATTCCTTGCTGGCGGCGTCAAGGATGCCGTTGACGAACTGGGTCCCTTCCTGGTCGCTGAACTCCTTGACGATCTCAAGGGCCTCGTTGATCACGATGGGGAAGGGGATCTCGTGCAGGTACATCAATTCATAAACACCGAGGCGGAGCAGGTTGCGGTCCACGACGGCCATCCGGTGGATCTTCCAGTGCTCGGCGAAGCGGGTCAGGACGGCGTCGATCTCCTCCATGTGGCCGTGGACCCCGTCCACCAGGCGCCGGGCGTAGTAGAACGCGTCCCGGTTCAGGTCCTGGATGGCGTTGAAGCCGGCGAACACCTCGTCCGGGAGGTAGTCCGTGAGATCCATGGCATAGAGCATCTGGAGGGCGTATTCCCGCCCCCGCCGCCGAACTCCCATTACTTCGTCCCCTTCCTGGGCCCCTTGAGCACGCGGAACAGGTCCACGGTCTCGAGCAGGCTCATGGCCGCCTCCCAGCCCTTGTTGCCCATCTTGGTGCCGGCCCGGTCAATGGCCTGCTCCACGGTATCGGTGGTCAGCACCCCGAAGATCACCGGGATGCCGCTGTCCAGGCCGACCTGGGCGGTGCCCTTGGTCACCTCGGCGGCGATCATGTCGAAATGCGGGGTGCCGCCCCGGATCACGGCGCCCAGCACCACCACGCCCGCGTACTGGCCGGACTTGGCGACCAGCTTGGCCGCCTGGGGCAGCTCGAACGAGCCGGGAACCCGGATGAGGTCGATCTGGGCCTCGCTGCCGCCATGGCGGACGATGCAGTCCGTGGCGCCGCCGATCAATCGATCGACGATGAATTCATTGAACCGTGCGGCCACGAAGGCGAACCGGTCGCCCTTGTCCACACGCAGCTGGCCTTCAAAGATCCCCATGGGAACCCCCCGAAAGGTGGTTGAGTCCAAGACGATAGCATGACTTTTGAGAAAGTCGAACCCCCGGTCAGCCCCCCCAGCGCCGGGCGGTCGGGAACAGCAGCAGCCCGACGGCGGGCGGCGCGGCCAGCATGGCCATGGCCAGGGGGGCCGCGGCGCTGCCCAGCTTCATGCCCGTGTAGAGCCCACAGAGCGCCACCACCAGGAGCAGCAGGCTGGCCAGGAGGGTCCGGACCCGGAGCGCGCCCAGGGGGGACCGGGCCGAGCGGATCCGGCCCGGCAGGGTCAGGGCCCCGGCCAGGGCGGCCAGGGCCAGCCCGGCCAGCACCCGGGCCCGCGGGTCGGCCCAGGGGATCCGCCCCGGGCTCTGGAAGAAGCGGATCCAGTGGCCGCGCAGGATCTCCATGGTGATGGCGCCGGCATAGAGGCCGGGGGCGACGAAGGCGCAGGTGAGCATGGTGAAGCGGGCCTGGCGCAGGGCCTTCTGGGTGGTCCAGTCCAGGGTCATGCCGGGTTCCCCGCCGGCACCGGGGTCTCGTCGATCCCCCAGGGTACGAGGTGATCGATCTGGTCGCGGCCCAGGGTGATGCCGAACAGCTTCCAGACATGCAGGGAATAGACGTCGGGCAGGTAGCGGCCCCACATCTTGACCGGCAGCTCGCCCACCTCGATGGTCGGGGAGAGCGCCAGCATCAGCATGTATTCGATCAGGAAGGAGGCGTTCGAGGCGATCCGGCCGGAATAGGTCATGCCGGTGCGCTGCTCGAGGATCCGGGCCTCGTGGATGCAGGAGCCGAACTCGCTCTCGATGAGGTCGGCGGGGGTGGTGAGGATGACCTCGGCCCGGAAGGTGCGCTCGCCGCCCTCCACGAAGGCCGGGAAGCCGGTCCGCAGCTCCTCGGGGCTGAGGCCCTTGCCGGCATACCGCGGCCAGTCCCAGCCCCGGGCGATGTCCACCAGCCGCCCGGGTTCAGGCAACTGCATGTCCACCAGCAAATTGATATCGTTGTAGAGGCCCCGGTGCTCCTCCCGGGTCACCGCCACCACCGACGGGTGCCGGCGGATGGCCTCCTCCATGGAGCCCATCTCCTCCGGGCTGCCCACGAACTTCAGGCCGATGCCGTCGTCGATGCGCAGGTCCTCGGGCCGGAACACCAGCACGCCGTCCCGGAAGGTGCGCGAGACGATCCGCTCGGCGTTGTCGAAATCCTCGATCATCTCCTCCTTGGAGCTCAGCAGCTGGATGAGGGGGATGCCGTAGTGGCGGGCCCGGTCCTGGGCGAGGGCCCGGGCCCGCTCGTTGATGGCCCCGGCCAGCCGATCGGCCACCCGCCGCGAGCATTTCTCGGCGATCCGGCGCAGCCGCTTGATCCGGGCCATGCCCAGGATGGCGCCATCCTCGCGCAGGCCCAGGATCACGTCCGAAGGGGTGCCCGGGTAGAAATCCTCGGGATGGGCCCGGTAGTGGCCGAACAGCTCGGCCTCCCGGGGGCCCGGGTTGCGGGTGGCCCGGACCATGGCGTCCCGCAATTCGTCCTTGGAGCGCAGCCGGGCCAGGGACACCGGCCCGGGATGCACGGCCTGCTTGATGCCGGTGAGCAGGTCCCGGACCACCGGGGCCGAGATCAGGTTCTCGTAGGTGGTGACCTGGGTCAGGAACCGGCCGTCGTTGGGGTGCGGGCAGTCCGCGAACCAGCGCGTGGCCACGTCGAACAGTTCCTTCCGGTGGGTGATGCTGGTCAGGTGCATTGGGCAGGCCTATGGGAATCTGATATTACCAGCCCTGTCATGATTTGATCTTCCCCAGCAGGCGCAGGAGCCCATCCAGGATCGTCAGCGGGTGGGGCGGGCAGCCGGGGATGAACAGGTCCACCGGGATTCCGGCCCCGGGCGCTCCACCCAGCTGTTCGGCCTGTTCCAGGTACGGGCCGCCGGAGATGGCGCAGGCGCCCACCGCGATCACCAGCTTGGGATCGGGCGTGGCGTCCAGGGTCTTGCGCAGGGCCAGTTCCATGTTCCGGGTCACCGGGCCGCAGATCAGCACGGCGTCGGCGTGGCGGGGGCTGGCGACGATCTGGATGCCGAACCGGCCCAGGTCCCAGCCGATGGTGCCCAGCACGTTCACGTCCACCTCGCAGCCGTTGCAGCCGCCGGCGCTGACCACCCGCAGCTTCAGGGAGCGCCCGAACAGGGCCAGGGCCCGGGCCTCCAGCTGCCCGGCCAGGGCGTACTCGGCGCCGGGGGCCAGGAGCAGGTCCTCCCGGGCGCGGGTGGCCAGCCGGAATTCCGGCGTGAATTCGACCGCGTGGTCCGGGCAGGCCTCGGTGCATCCGGTGCAGAACAGGCAGCGGCCCAGGTCCAGGGACAGGCCGGCGTCCAGGGTGATGGCCCCGGTGGGGCAGGCGTCCTGGCAGGCTTTGCAGCCCTCCGGGCAGCGCTCCGGGTGCAGGGCGGGCCGGCCCCGGAAGCGGTCGGGCAGGGGCGGGACCACGTCCGGGAAGTGGTTGGTGCGGTGGCCCTGGCGGAGCCGGGCGGCGAGGATTTTCAGCATCAGAGGTCGAATCCGCAGTAGGAGAGGTTGAAGCTCTTGTTGCAGAGCGGGAAGTCGGAGATGTCCTCGCCGCGCAGGGCCATGGCGAGGCCGATCCAGTTGTGGAAGGAAGGGTCCACGATCTTGTAGAGGCTGAACCGGCCGTCGCCGCCGGTGACGGCCAGGTGGGCGATCTCGCCGCGCCAGCCTTCCACCAGGGCCACGGCCAGGTGGTCCGGGCGCAGCTCTCCGAGGGGTCCGGCCAGGGGCGACTCGGCCATGGCCTCCAGCTGCTCCAGCGCCTCGAGGACGAACCCGGCGCTGGCCTGGATCTCCTGCCAGCGGACCCGGGCCCGGGCCGCCACGTCGCCCAGGTCGTCCAGGGCCAGGGGCCAGGGGCGGGCGGCGTAGGGGCCCACCGGGTGTTCCCGGCGGGCGTCGCGGCCCAGGCCGCAGGCCCGGGCCGGCGGCCCGACCAGGCCCAGGCGGTGCACCTGCAGGGGCGATATCCGGCCGGTGCCCTCCATCCGGGCCAGCACCGAGGGCGTGTCGAACAGCAGCTGCACCGCGTTGGCGGTATCGGCGGCCGCGGCCACCAGGCGCTGGCGCAGGTCGGCCCGGCGTTCGGCCCCGAGCCCGAAGCGCACCCCGCCCGGGCGCAGCAGGTCCCGGCCCAGGCGGCTGCCGCAGAGCTGGGCGGTCATGTTCAGCCAGTCGCCCCGGAGCCGGCCGCAGTAGGCGGCGGTCGGCAGGAAGCCGACATCGCCGGCGATGGCCCCCAGGTCCCCGGTATGGTTGGCCAGGCGCTCGAGTTCCAGGGCCATGGCCCGGATCAGGCTGGCGGCCGCCGGCGCCCCGGTGCCCGCCAGGGCCTCCAGGGCCAGGCAATGGCCCCAGCCGTGGCCGATCGTGGTGTCCCCGGCCAGGGTCTCCATCTGCTTGAAGGTGAGGCGGTGGGGACCGCCCTCCAGGATCCGTTCGAGGCCCCGGTGCTGGTAGCCCAGGGCGATCTCCAGGTGCAGGACCTCCTCGCCGTTGCACTGGAACCGGAAGTGCCCGGGCTCGATCACCCCGGCGTGCACCGGGCCGACCCCCACTTCATGCACCTGCAGGCCCTCCACCCGGTAGAAGGGGGCCACCCCGGGGTCCAGGGCGGCGCCGGGGGGGCGGTCCCAGGCGTCCCGGTCCGTGCCCCAGGCCCGGTGGAAGCGCAGGGGCTTGAGGGACGGATGGTCCACGGGCCGGAGCCCACGCTGCTCGGCGATCTCCCGCTCGAACAGGTGGGCCTCGGGGCAGCGCGGGGTCAGGGCCGGGAACGGGCCGGCCGGGAAGGTGGTGCGCAGCACCCGCAGCTCCGGCGAGCCTTCGGCGGCCAGGACCGCGTAGCCGCGCAGATCCGCCCCGCAACAGAGGGCCACCAGCCGGTGGCCGTCGTCGCAGGCCCGGGCCACGGCATCCTGGAAGGCCGGCAGCGGCAGCTCGGGAATGGCCGCCAGGGGCAGGGCGGTCCCGTTCAGGAGCACGGCGGGGGCGGTCATGGCCGGCCTTCCGCCAGGGCCGCGGCCCGGTTCAGCAGGGAGCCCAGGGGCGCCGGCAGCCAGACCCCGAGCACCAGGGCCAGGCCCAGGGCCAGCAGCAGCGGGGCGGTCAGGCCGAAGGTGTCGTGGTAGAGGGTGCGGATGGTCCTGGGGTTGGGGGTGCCCTGCAGCACCGGCAGGATGGTCGAGCCCAGGGCCACGAAGATCATGCCGAGCAGGCCCAGGAACAGCCCCCCGGCCAGGTAGCGGCCGCCCGCCACCGCCGCCGAGCTGATCCCGAAGATGCTCACGAACGGGGCGAACGGAGGCATCCCCACCAGGGCCATGAAGCCCAGCAGGAAGCACCAGCCCGACACCGGCAGGCGGCGGATGGCCCCGGTCATGTCGGCCAGGCTCTTGGAGGCGAAGGACCGGACGATGTTGCCCGAGCCCAGGAACAGCACGCTCTTGACCAGGGCGTTGGCGGCCATGTGGAACAGGGCGAAGCGGGTGCCGGCGCCGCCCACGCCCACCCCGAACACCAGGATCCCCATGTGCTCGACGCTGGAGTAGGCCAGCAGCCGGCGCAGGTCGCCCTGGCGGACCATGAACAGGAACGCCCAGGCCATGCTCAAAAGGCCCATGAACACCAGCAGCCCGCGGCCGAACGGGGCCTCGCCGGCCGCCGCCAGGACGGAGAAGTGCCGCAGCAGGGCCAGGAAGGCGCAGGTGGTGACGCCCCCGGCCAGGATGGTGCCGACGATCCCCGGCGTCTCGCCGTAGGCGTCGGGCTTCCAGGTGTGCATGGGCGCCAGGCCCATCTTGGTGCCGTAGCCCACCAGGATCAGCACCCAGCCGGCGCGCAGCCACGGGCCCGACATGCGCGGGGCGTCGGCCACCAGCCGGTCGAAGTAGATCGGCTCGCCCAGGCCGCCGAGCTGGGCCGAATAGGCCACGAAGAAGGTCCCCAGCAGCGCCAGCGCCATGCCCACCGAGCCGAGGATCAGGTACTTCCAGGTGGCCTCCAGGGAGCGCTTGTTGTGGTTGTAGTAGATCAGCGGGGCGACCGACAGGGTGGTGGCCTCCATGCCCACCCAGAGCACGGCCGGGTGCCGGGAGGTGGCCACCAGGCTGGCCATGCCCAGGAAGCTCAGCATGCACACCCCGAACAGGCCGAAGTTCCGGTCGCGGCGCAGCGCCAGGTAGGCCGGGGCGTAGAGGGCGCAGATGTTGAAGACCACGCTCACCACCAGCAGGGCCCAGCCGCCCAGGGGGTCCAGGCGCAGCCAGGCGTCGGGCCGGAGGTGGAAGGCGTGGGACAGGGCGATCACCACCAGCGCCAGGTGCAGGATCCCGGCCACCGGCAGCAGCCGGGCCCGGTGCAGGCCCGGCTTCATGAACCAGACCAGGGCCGCGGCGAGCAGGGGCAGGATGATGAGGGCGAGGTTCAAGGGCTCAGTCCTTCAGGTGCGTCAGGCGGTGCGTGTCCTGGGTGTCGAAGGCTTCCAGGATGTGGTTGATGACGATGCCCATGACGGCGATGCCCACCACCAGGTCCAGGAGCACGCCGGTTTCGACCAGCAGCGGCATCTCCTTCACCAGCAGCAGGCCGAACAGGTAGACCCCGTTCTCCAGCACCAGGTAGCCGGCCACCTGCAGCAGGGCCCGCTTGCGGGTGGAGAGCAGCAGGAACCCGGTCAGCAGGGTGGAGAGCGAGGCCGGCACGAACAGGGTGCCCAGGTTGCCGGCCTGCAGGGGCAGGCGCCGGGCCAGGAGGAAGGCCAGGCCGGTGCCGGCGGCGGCCAGCACCAGGGAGGCGGTGTAGCCCACGTAGGGATCGGGCTCCCGCTTCGGACGCATGCGGTCCTGGGCGCGGGTCAGCATCACCGGGATCAGCAGGCCCTTGATGGCGATGGTGGAGACGGCCATGAGGACGACGTGCCAGGCCCAGTGCTCCTGCATGACCAGCAGCACCAGGCCCAGCAGCCCGCCCTGGACCGCCGCCAGCTGGATGCATTTGTGCACCCGGCCGGTGGTCACCAGCATGAAGTTGATGAGCATGATCGCGGCGAGGAGGAGGTTGGGGGACATGGGTTCAGACCTGGAGGAGCAGGAGCAGGAAGCCGAACCCGGCCGAGACCAGGGCGGCGATCAGGGCCTGGGAGATCCGGCGCAGCTTGAGCCGGGCCATGATCGACTCGACCACGCCGACCGCGGCGGCCAGGGCCAGCATGGCGGCCACGAACGCGGGCCAGTCGATCCACCAGGTGCCGCGCAGGGGCAGGCACAGCCGGACCACCAGCGCCCCCAGGACCCACAGCTTGAGGCTGGCGCCGTAGAGGGCCATGGCCAGGCCCGGGCCGGAGTGGTCGAGGATCATCACCTCGTGGACCATGGTGAGTTCCAGGTGGGTGTTGGGATCGTCGAAGGGGATCCGGCTGTTCTCGACCAGGAAAACGATCACCCAGGCGGCCAGGATCAGGGCCAGGGGGCCGCTGGCCAGCCCGCCGACCCAGCCGTGGCCGGCGCGGGTGAGCATGGGGCCCAGGGACGTGGCGCCCGAGAACCGGGCCAGGGCGGCCAGGCCCAGGAACAGGGCCGGCTCCGCCAGCACCGCGAAGGTCACTTCGCGGGCCGCGCCCATGCCCTCGAAGGGCGAACCGGTATCCAGGGCGGCCAGCACCGTGAAGAACCGGGACAGCGCGAACAGGTAGACGAACACGATCAGGTCGCCGGCGAAGGCCACCGGCGCGGAAGCCGCGCCCATGGGCACCATGAGCGCCGCCACGAGCGCGGTGGCGACCGCCACCGCCGGCCCGGCCAGGAACACGCCCGTGGTGCTGCGGCTGAGCACCTGGCCCTTGCCCATGAGCTTGGCCAGGTCGCGGTAGAGCTGCAGCACCGGCGGGCCGGTGCGGCCGGCGAACAGGGCCTTGACCTTGTTGATCACCCCGGCCAGCAGCGGCGCCAGGACCATCGTCAGGGCCAGCTGGGCCAGGAGCAGCAGGAGGATCCGCGGCCCGCTCATGCCAGGGTCCAGGTGAACAGGGCGACCAGGATCAGCACGACGTAGACCAGGTAGATCGAAAGGTGCCCGGACTGCAGGAACCGCAGCATGTTCGCGAGCCGGGCGGCGCCCAGGAAGAGCGGCGCCAGGGCCCGGTCCAGGAGCGGATCCGAGGGCTGCACGGAGAACCGGCCCGGCCTGGGATTGAGGCCCTGGATCCGCGGCCGGCGCTCATGGGGCAGGAGCACCCAGCGGAAGGCGTCGGTGAGCATCTGGGCGAAGCCGGAGGCGGTGTACTGGATCCGGGCCGTGGGCACCGCGTAGCCGCAGTCCCAGGTGCCCGCGCTCCGGGAGGGGGCGCGCCGGAGCCGGAGCCACAGCGCCGCGAAGGCCGGAACCCCCAGGGCGGCGATCAGGGTGAGGGCGCCCAGGTTGGCCAGGCCACCCAGGCGCAGGGCGGGGTCCCCGGACAGTTCGCCGGCCGCCCGGTTCAGGGCCGGGGCCAGCAGCCAGGGGCACAGGCCGATCAGGGCGCAGAGGCAGGCCAGGATCCCCATGGGCCGGAGCATGGCGGGCGGGGATTCATGGGCGTGGGCCCCGGCCTCGGTGCGCGGCTCGCCCAGGAACACGACGCCGTAGGCCCGGGTGAACACCGCCACGGCCAGGGCGCCGATGACGGCCAGGGCGGCCAGGGGCACGACCCCCCAGATCCAGCCCCGGGGTTCCAGGGCCCGCAGGGAGCCCAGGTAGATCAGCCATTCCCCGGCGAAGCCGTTGAGCGGCGGCAGGCCGCAGATGGCGGCGGCCCCGGCCAGGAACAGCAGGGCGGTCCGGGGCATCCGCTTGGCCAGGCCGCCCAGGCGCTCCATGTCCCGGGTGCCGGTCGCGTGCATCACCGAACCCGCGCCCATGAACAGCAGGGGCTTGAACAGGCTGTGGTTGAGCAGGTGCAGGAGGGCGCCGGCGCCGCCCAGGAGGGTCAGCACCGGGAGTCCCTTGGCCTTGCCGGCGAAGGCCAGCCCCAGGCCGAGGAACATGATGCTGACGTTCTCGATGGAGCTATAGGCCAGCATGCGCTTGAGGTCGCGCTGGCCCAGGGCCGAGGCCAGGGCCAGGATGCCCGAGGCCGCGCCCATGCCGGTGAGCAGGCCGGCCCACCACAGGGGCGGGTCCGGGGTCCAGGCGAGGATCCGCAGCAGGCCGAGGATGCCCATCTTGAGGAGGAGCCCGGAGAGGAGGGCCGATACATGGCTGGGGGCGGCGGCGTGGGCCCCGGGCAGCCACACGTGGAACGGCCCGATCCCGGCCTTGAGGCCGAAGCCCGCCAGCAGCAGGAGGAAGGCCGCGGTCCCGGCGGGGCTGGCGGCGAACCCGGCCGGCAGCGGGCCCAGGTCGAAGGAGCCGCCGTTGCGCCAGGCCAGCACCGAGAATCCGGCGAACAGCAGCAGGGCGCCGGTGTGGGCGGCCACCAGGTTGACCCAGCCGGCCTCGCGCACCGCGGCGTCCTGGTCGCTGATGCAGACCATCAGGAAGGCCATGAAGGCCATGACCTCCCAGGCGAACAGGAACAGCATGGCGTTGGCCGCGGCGGTGAGCAGGATCATCGACCCGGTCGCCAGGCCGAAGAAGAACCGCAGCCGGGGCGCGGTATGGGCGTGCACCTCGTCGCTCCAGTAGCCCTCGGAGTAGAAGGACAGCAGGGCCGGCACCAGCGTCACCGGGGCCAGCAGGAACGACCCCAGGGCGTCGCCCTGGAAGCGCAGCCGGGCGCCGGGCAGGGCCCAGGGCATCTCGGCCTGCCAGGGGTGGCCGCCATAGAGCACGGCCCCGGCCACGGCCAGCCCGCATAGCCCTGCCCCGGCCAGCATCCAGGAGGCGGTCCGGCCCCCCGAACCCCGGGACAGCAGCCCAGGGACGCCGGAAAGGGCGGCCAGGATCAGGGCGCTGAAGAACAGACCAGGGAGCAGCATTTATCCGCCGGGGGCGGCACCGGACCAGGGCGGGGCACGGAGCGGGGCCCGCGGCGCGACCATCCTGGGGGTGTCTCGGGCCATTCTAGCCTGCCGGGGCGGCGGTTGGCTAATGTCAGGCAACCCCGGCAGAATGGGAGACATGCCCTTCCGCCCCCGCAAGCACGACTCCCACGCGCACCGCTACCTGCGGGTGGCCCGCAAGCGGACCCTCCGGGTGCTCCAGGGCCACGTTCACCTCAACGACGTCCAGCACGGCCTGGGCTACGCCCTGGACCGGACCCTGGACCTGCTGCCCCTGGATTCCCAGCTCCTGCTCACCCAGGGCGCCGACCGGAGCAAGATCCTGAACCGGCAGCTGGCCTGGTCGATGGCCTTCATCGCCGGCGCGGTCAACGCCGGCGGGTTCCTGGCCGTGCGGTCCTACACCTCCCACGTGTCCGGCACGGTCTCGACCATCGCCGACGAGCTGGCCCTGGGCCGGCTGGGCCTGGCCTGGACCGCCCTGCAGGTGCTGGTCTGCTTCATCCTGGGGGCGTTCACCGGCGGCACCCTGATCAACGTGGGCAAGCGCCTGAAGTTCCGCAGCTACTATGCCTTCAGCCTGATGATCGAGGGCGTCCTGCTGCTGGTGTTCGGCCTCATGGGCTACAGCCTGAGCCTGCGCCGGGAACTGTTCCTGCCCATGACCGTGATCCTCCTGTCGTTCATCATGGGCATGCACAACTCGGTGGTGACCTCGATCTCCAACACCGAAGTGCGCACCACCCACATGACCGGCAACGCCACCGACTTCGGCATCGAACTGAGCCGCCTGGTCTACCCCAACGTCATGCACCGGCGCGGCGTCGACCCCATCCACGCCAACCGCGACAAGCTCAAGTTGCACGGCCTGCTGATCCTGAGCTTCCTGGGCGGCGGCGTGGCCGGCGCGGTCGGCTTCAAGCACGTGGGCTACAAGGTGACGATCTTCTTCTCGGCCTTCCTGTTCAGCCTGGCGATCCGGCCGCTGCTCTACGACGCCCGGGTCCGCCTGCGCATGCTCGGCGGCGTCCCGGATCTGACTGCAGCCAAGGCCCTGGCCCGGGACATCTTCGTGCGCGGAGGGCACGGGTGACGGGGCCGGGGACGGAAGGGCACGTGGCCTTCCCCCGGAACCCGGTCACTCCCGCCGCTGCTCGAGCATGTGGAACAGCTGGGCCCTGGCCTTCTCGTCCTCCCGGCGGCCGACGGCCAGGGCCACCTGGCGCGCCACTTCCTCGATGAGGCTCCGTTCCTCCTTCAGGAAGGGGCCCTCGTCGAAGACCGGCAGGTCGCGGTCATAGGCCACCTGGACCCGGCCGCGGACCTTGTCCCCCACCCGCAGGGGGGCCTCCTGGATCCAGGAGGTCTCACGGAAGGCCGGGGTCGCATAGGGGCGCCCGTCGAAGGTGATGCTCCCGGACGTATGCTCGGGATACTGCCATGCCGGCGGCAGCAGGCCGACAATCTCCATGAGCTGTTCGTCCAGGGTCAAGTCGGTGTGCTGGAAGACCTGGGCGATGCCGTAGAGGCAGTCCAGCTCCTTGACCCGTTCGCGCAGGGCCCACTGGGCGGCCTGGAAGGCCACCGCCACCCCCAGGGTCTCCCCGACGGCCTCGAAGAAGGGCAGGTCGTCCCGGTTGAAGCGCTCGGCCTTCCGGAAGCCCAGGTGGAGAATGCCCCGGGTGCGATCGTCCACGGGCACCGGGACGATGGCCAGCGAGAGGTAGTCCCCCCCCAGGACCAGGGACCTGGGCTCGGCGTCCTGCCGATCGTCCCTGAGGAGGATCGGGCGCGTGGCGTCCCCGGTCCAGAAACTGCCGCCCCGGGTGAAGAACGGGGAGGCCGCGAGGAACTGGCCACGGAGCATGGCGTCCAGGATGGATTGGAGGGAGGCGTTTCCATTGGATCCTGAGACCCCACCCGCCCCCGTGGCCTGGCAACGATAGGTCCGTCCCGTTTGCTCCAGGCGCACTTCCAGGAGATCGCAGGCCAGGAATTCCAGGATGGAGCCCGTGGCCATCTGGAGGAACTCCGGTCTCATGGACCCCTGGTTCGCCATGGAGAAAAGGCGGTGGAGAAGGTCCCGGAAGCGCAGGGAATGCGCGCCGGCGCGGAACTGGAAGGGATGGCCGTCCTGGTTGGCTGGGCTCATGCCGGATGCCCTCCGAATGGAGACCTTAGGACTCGAGGATCCAGGGGTGACGACCTTCATTCTGCCCGAAGTGGGTAGGAGTTATCAGTGCTATGATCCCGGTATTCCCGAAACACTTCGGAACCCCTCCCCAGGCCGCCCCCAGGCGGGCCACGCGGAAGGCGCCATGAGAGACCCGATCCTAGATGCGCTGCTCGGAGCCCCGGAACAGACCGAGATCCCCTTCGAGGCCCTGATGCCCTGGCGGGTGAAGAACCTGCTCCTGGTCACCAGCCTCTACGACAGCTACACCTTCATCGAGGACGGGCGACTGGCGGAAATGCTCCTGGGCGAGTTCATGGAACTCCACCTCCAGTCCTCCCCCAACATCCGGCGGGTGTCCACGGCCCGGGAGGCGCTGGACCTCATCCGGCGGGAACCCTTCGACCTGGTGATCTCCATGCCGAGGGTGGGGGACATGAACGTGCGGGAATTCGGCCCCGCCGTGCAGGCCCTTGCCCCGGGCCTGCCCGTGATCCTCCTGGTCAGCAGCCTCCGGGAGCTGGGCCAGCTGCAGGGGGAGGGCGGGCTCAAGGGGATCCAGGAGGTCTTCGTGTGGCTGGGGGACGTCGCCCTGTTCCTGGCCATGGTCAAGTGCACGGAAGACCGCAAGAACGCCCTGCACGACGCCCGGCTCGCGGGGGTCAAGTGCATCCTGGTGGTGGCCGACGACATCCCTTTCTGCTCCGCCTGCCTTCCGGCGCTCTATGCCGGGGTCATGAAGCAGGCCCTCGGTCCCGTGGCCGAAGGCGTGGACCGCACCAGGGCCGTCCTGCGCCGCCGGGCCCGGCCCAAGATCCTCCTGGCCCACACGTTCGAAGAGGCCATGGCCGCCCTGGAGGCCCACGGGGAGGACCTGGCCGCCCTGATCCTGGATGCCGCCGTCCCGCGGGCCGGGAGCATGGACCTCACGGCCGGGCGGGACCTGGCCAGGAACGCGGCGGCGCGCCTTCCGGACCTGCCCATCCTCGTCCAGGCCGACCTGGACCCATCCTCCCCCGATCCGGCCAAGGCCGTGCTGGCCTTCCTGGAGGAGCACCTGGGCTTCGGAGAGTTCGTCTTCCGGCTTGCGGACGGTTCGGTGGCGACCCGGGCCCAGGACTTCCGCAGCCTCGAGTGGGCCGTCCAGGCCGTGCCGGACGAATGTCTCGAGCGCCATGCCCGCCGCGGGGACTTCAGCCGCTGGGTCCTGGCCCGCTCCGAGTTTGATCTGGCCGGTGATCTGGATCGCATCGCGGCCGACGGGCCGCCGGCGCCGGAGCTGCGCCGGCGGATCCTGGGGGCGCTCTCCGCCCACCGGGTCCGGCGCGGCGCCGGGGTGGTGACCGAATTCTCGGCTTCCGGTTTCGAAGGCGGGACCCGGTTCGCGCGGGTGGGCGCGGGCTCCCTCGGCGGCAAGGGAAGGGGCCTGGCCTTCATCAACTCCCTGCTGACCTCGTACGGCCTGGAGACACGGATTCCGGACATCCGGATCGGCGTGCCGCCCACGCTCGTGCTGGCCACGGACGTGTTCGACCGGTTCATGAAGGCTTCGAATCTCATGGCCTTCGCCCTGGGGGAGACCGACGACGAGAGGATCAGCCGCGCCTTCCTGGCCGCGGACCTGCCCCGGGACGTGGTGGATGCGCTCTGGACCTTCCTGGATTGGGTGCGCTACCCCTTGGCCGTGCGGTCCTCAAGCCTGCTGGAGGACGCGTCCTACCAGCCTTTCGCGGGGATCTACGAGACGTACATGATTCCCAACAACGACGAGGATCCCGAAGTGCGCCTCGCCCAGCTCGGCGAAGCCATCAAGATGGTGTACGCCTCCACCTACCGCTCCGACGCCAAGGCCTATATCCAGTCCACCCCCAACCACCTGGAGGAGGAGAAGATGGCGGTGGTGATCCAGCAGGTGGCGGGGTCCCGGCACGGCCGGTACTTCTACCCCGACTTCGCAGGGGTGGGGCGTTCCCTGAATTTCTATCCCATGCCCGGCATGAAGCCCGAGGAGGGCATCGGCTCGGTGGCCCTGGGCCTGGGCATGACCGTGGTGGACGGCGGGCGGTGCGCCCGCTTCTGTCCCGCCCAACCCTCCAAGCCCCTGCAATGGTTCTGTCCCGAGGACTACCTGAAAAACGCCCAGCGGGAGTTCGTCGCGCTGGACCTGGAAGGCGGGATCGTGGACCCGGTCACGGGCGGCGCCATGCTCAACCTGGCCACCCTGGACCTCCGGGCCGCCCGGGAGCACGGCACCCTCTACCCGGTCGGCGGCGTCTATTCCGCGGACAACAACGCCATCTACGACGGCTGCTCCCGGCCCGGCGTGCCCCTGGTGACCATGGCCGGGGTGTTCAAGGGGCAGGTCTTCCCGCTGGGGGAGGTGCTCACCCTGCTCCTGAAGGTGGGCGAAGTGGCCAATTCCTGCCCCGTGGAGATCGAGTTCGCGGTCTGCCTGGGCCGTGGCCCGGACGGGGCCCACGAATTCAATTTCCTCCAGATCCGGCCCATGGTCATGGGCACGGACGCCCAGGACATCGATATGGAGGCCCTGGTTCCGGCCCAGGCCCTCTGCACTGCGCGGATGGCGATGGGCAACGGGTTCCTGGAGGGGGTGCGGGATCTGGTGTACGTGCGGCCCGACCGGTTCGATCGGGCCCTGACCCCGGTCATCGCCGCGGAGGTGGGAGAACTGAACGCGCGGCTGAAGGCCGCCGGGCGCCCCTACCTCCTCCTGGGGCCCGGCCGCTGGGGTTCCGCCGATCCGTGGCTGGGCATTCCGGTCACCTGGGGCCAGATCGCCGGCGTGCGCTGCATCGTCGAGACCGACATGGGGGACATGCATGTGGATCCTTCCCAGGGATCCCATTTCTTCCAGAACATCATGGCCTTCGGAATCGGCTACCTCACCCTCGAAACGCACGGCACCCTGGACCGGATGGACCACGCCTGGCTGGACGCCCAGGAGGCGGAGTCGGAGACGGCCCACCTGCGGCATCTGCGCTTCGAGGAGCCTTTGCAGATCGCCCTGAACGGACGGCGGAACCGGGGCGTGGTCCTCAAGCCCGGATTCACCCTGGGGCCGGGCTGAACGTCAGTATTGGCCGACCATGCCCTGGGCCACGGCCAGTTCGGCGTTCAGGATCGAGCCGCCGGCCGCGCCGCGTTCGGTGTTGTGGCCGAGCAGGGTGAACTTGATGCCGAGCACAGGGCACTTGCGGATGCGGCCGACGTGCACCGACATGCCGCCGTCCTGCTCCACGTCCCGGCGCACCTGCGGGCGGTTCTCGGCGGTGTGCAGGCGGATGGGGACCCGGGGGGCGCTGGGCAGGTCCAGGCGCTGGGGCAGGGGGGTCCAGGCGGCCAGCGCCTCGCGCACCTGTTCGGGGGTGGGGTTGCCCTTGAGGCGCACGCTCACGCTCTCGGTGTGGCCCTCGAGCACCGGCGCCCGGTAGCACAGGGCCGAGACGGTCATGGGGTCGTCGACGGCCAGGCCGTCCTCGACGGTGCCCAGGAGCCGGCCGGTCTCGATTTCCACCTTGGCCTCCTCGCCGCCGATGTAGGGGATGATGTTGCCCATGATGTCCAGGCTGGCCACGCCGGGGTAGCCGGCGCCGCTCACGGCCTGCATGGAGGTCATCAGCACCGTCTCGACCCCGAAGGCCTCGTGCAGGGGGGCCAGGGCCATCACCAGGACGGTGGTGGTGCAGTTGGGGTTGGTCAGGATCGAGCCGGACCAGCCGCGGCGCTGGCGCTGGAAGGGCAGCAGGGCCAGGTGGCCGGGGTTGACCTCGGGCACCAGCAGCGGCATGTCGAGCTCCATGCGGAAGGCCGAGGCGTTGCTGAACACGTGGGCGCCGGCCCGGGCGAAGGCGGGCTCGATCTCCTTGGCGGGGCCGGCGTCCAGGGCGCTGAACACGATCGGGCAGAGGGCCTCGGCCGGGTCTGAGGCGACCAGCACCTGGTCGCCCAGGCCGCCGTAGGGCTCGCCGTCCAGGCGCCAGTCGCAGGCGTCCCGGTAGCGCTTGCCGTTGCTGCGGTCGCTGGCGGCGAGGACCTTCAGCTCGAACATGGGGTGGCCCGCCAGGCGGTGGACGAAGCGCTGGCCGACGACGCCGGTGGCGCCAAGGACGGTAACGGGGATGCGGTTCACGGTCGCTCCTGGAGGAAATGCCGGGCGAGCCTCAGGTTGAGCTCGGCGCCGGCCAGTAGGTCGGTCATGGTCAGGTGCTCGTCGCGGGTGTGGGCGACCCGGATGCTGCCCGGGCCGGCCAGCACCGCGGTGCGGTCGGGAATCAGTCCGCGCAGGGCCGGGGCGTCCGAGCCGAACGGCATGAAGGCCCGCTCGAAGCCTTCCAGCGCCGGGTAGAGGCAGGGCGGCTCGTCCACCTGCACCTCCAGTTCGCCCCCGGGCGGGCAAAGGGCCTCGGCCGCGGCCCGGAAGCCCGAGCCCGGCACGGTGCGCAGATTCACCTGGGCGTGGGCGTGGGCGGGCACGATGTTGACCGCCGAGCCGCCCTGGATGGTGCCCAGGTTCCAGACCTCGGGGCCCAGATCGGGGTCCACGCCCAGGGGGATCGCCCGGAGCGCCTGGCACCAGTCCAGCAGGTCGAGGATGGCGTTGTGGCCCAGTTCCGGGCTGCCGCCGTGGGCGGCCCTGCCGGTGCAGGTCAGCAGGAGGTTCTGCACGCCGCGCTGGCCGGTGGCGACCTTGAGCTCGGTGGGTTCGCCGTTGATCAGGGCCCGGCAGGCGCGGAACCGGTCCTTCCAGAAGCCGGCGTCCTGGGCGCCCAGGCTGTCGGTCTCCTCGCCGGCCACTCCCAGCCAGGCCACCCCCTGCTCGCGCAGTTCCAGGATGGCCAGCAGCTGGGCGACGATCTGGCCCTTGGCGTCGCAGGCGCCGCGGGCGAAAAAGGCATCGCCCTCCCAGCGGCCGGGCAGGAACGGCGGCACCGTGTCCAGGTGGGTGGAGAACAGCACCCTGGGCTCCCCCCAGGTGGCCAGGACGTTGCACCGGCCCGGGGCGATCTCCCGCAGCTCGACCCGGGCGCCCATCGCCGCCAGGGCCGGCAGGAGCGCGGGCAGGATCCCGTCCTCCTGGCCGGTGGTGGAGTCCAGGGCGCAGAGCTGCGGCAGGAGTTCCTCGGGGCGCCAGGGGGCCGGCATCAGGCCTCCCACGCTTCGGCCGCGACCGGATGGGACAGGAACGGCGCCATCGCCTCGCTGAACCCGTAGGCCCCGGTCATGCCCATGGCCAGCAGGGTGCCCGGAGCCAGTTCGGGCAGCTCCACGTCGCCGAGCCGGTCCAGGCTGGTGCAGAGCGGCCCGGCCAGGGTCGCCGGACGCAGCGGGCCGGCCGCGCCGATGGCCTTGACCGGGAAGGCCTGGCCGGTGAGCAGGGGGCGCAGCAGGTGGTTGACGCCGCCCTCCAGGATGGCGAAGCGCACCCCGCGGCTCTCCTTCACCCGGGTCACCCGGGTCAGGTAGACGCCGCAGGGCCCGGCCAGGAACCGGCCCGGCTCGAGGATCAGCTCGCCGCCGAACCAGGGATTCTCCTCCAGCAGCGCGGCCAGCCCGCGGCCCAGGGCGGCCACGTCGAGCGGGGCCTGGTCCTCGCGGTAGGGCACGCCCAGGCCGCCGCCCAGGTCGATCTGCTCCAGGGGGCGGCCCAGGGCCTCCTGGAGCTGGCGGGCCATGCCCAGGACATGCCGGTGGGTGGCCAGCAGCTTGCCGGCGTCCCGCTCGTTGCTGGCGGCGAACACGTGCAGCCCGCGGATGGTCACGTTGCGGAGGGTCCGGGCCCGGTCCAGCAGGGCGGGCAGGTCCTCCTCGTCCACCCCGAAGGCCGAGGGGCCGGTGCCGCCGATGAGCCGCGAGCCCTCCTCGATGCCGGCCTGGGGGTGCACCCGGAGGTTCACGGACACCGGGCTGGAGGCCAGGACGTCCAGGCGTTCCAGATCCTCCCAGCCCTCGGCCTGGACGCGCACGCCCTGGGCCAGGGCCTGGGCCAGTTCGGCGGTCCTTTTGCCGGGGCCGGTGTAGAACACGGCCGGGGCGCCCAGGGCGGCCACCCGGGCCATCTCGCCGGCCGAGGCGCAGTCGAAGCTCGCGCCCAGGCCCGCGAACAGTTCGAGCAGGGCCGGATGGGGGTTGGCCTTGACGGCGTAGGCCAGCCGGGCCCGGGCGGGCAGGGCCGCGCGGAGAGCGGTGAACTGCCCGGCGGCCACGGCCCGGGAATAGGCGAACCGGGGCGTGCCGGCCTCGGCCAGGCGCCCGCAGGCGGCGTCATCGAACGCGAAAAGGTTCAAGCTTGCCTCCAGAACGGCGCCAGCCGCGCCACCCCTTCCCGGATCCGCCCGGGGTCCCCAGCGTAGCTCAGCCTGACGTGGTTGGCGCCCCGGTCCCCGAAGGCCATGCCCGGCACCACGACCACCCTGCCCTCGTCCCGGAGCTTCAGGCAGAAGACCATGGGATCGACCCCGGGGGGCATCTCGAGCCAGTGGTAGAAGCCGCCGGAAGCCAGCTCGGGGGTCCGCCCGAAATGGTCCTGGAACGCCGAGCGGAAGGCCTCCCAGCGCAGGGACAGGTGGACCCGGGCCTCGGCCAGCACCTGGTCCGAGGCCTCCAGCAGGGCCTGGGCCGCCAGCTGGGAAGGGCGGGCCGGGGCGGTGACCATGTAGGCGTGCACCAGCCGGGCCGGGGCCAGCAGGGCGGGATCGCCCAGGGCCCAGCCGACCCGCAGCCCGGGCGCGCCCCAGGCCTTGCTGACCGAGCCGAGCACCAGGCCGTCGGCCGTGACCTCCCGGAGCGAAGGCACCGGCTCGCCCAGCCGCAGTTCCCGGTAGACCTCGTCCGAGATCAGCAGCACCCCCCGGCGGGCGCAGGCCTCGGCGATCTCCGCCAGGTCCTCGCGGCTGGCGCCGGCGCCGGTGGGGTTGCCGGGGTGGTTGAGGATGGCGACCTGGGCCTGGGGGGTCCGGTCCAGGGCCTCCCGGAAACGCCCGGCGTCGAGCCGGAACCCCGGCCCCAGGGCATAGGGGACCGGCTCGGCGCCGGCCACCCGGGCCAGGGCCGGGTAGGCCAGGAAGCCCGGGTCGGGCACCAGCACGGCGTCGCCGGGCTCGGCGTAGGCCTGGATCAGCGCGAACAGGGCGCCCTGGCTGCCGGTTGTGAGCAGCACTTCATCCGCGCGGGTGCCGTGGAAGGCCGCGACGGCCTCCTGCAGGCCCGGAAGGCCGGCGTTCGGTCCGTAGGCACAGGGGCCCTGGGTGCGCGCCAGGGCCTCCCGGGCCGGGGCCGGCAGGTCCCAGCCGGGTTCGCCCAGGCCCATGGGCACGGCGTCGGCCGGGGCCCCCTCGGACAGGGCGCGGATCGGGCTGGGGCGCAGCCGGCTCAGGCGGGAGGCGGCCTTCAACGGAGCGCCTCCTCCAGGGCCGTGGAGGCGTTGGTCTTGGAATCACGATACTTGACGATGCAGGGGGCACTGACGTTGAGGCGCCGGGCCAGGGCGAAGGCGCCGGAGACCGGGCGGCTGCCGGGCACGACCACGGCGCCTTCCGGCACTTCCCTGGTGATCTCCCGCTCGTTGACCAGATCGTAGATCCGGGTCGAGGCGGTGATCAGGACGCCCGGGGCCAGCACCGCCCGGCGCCGGACCACGACCCCCTCGAACAGGCCGCACAGGCCGCCCACGAAGGCCTCGTCCTCGACCACCACCGGCAGGGCGCCGGCGGGCTCGAGCACGCCGCCCACCTGGACGCCGGCCGACAGATGCACCCGCTTGCCGATCTGGGCGCAGCTGCCCACCAGGGCGTGGCTGTCGACCATGCTGCCCTCGTCGACGTAGGAACCCACGTTGATGTAGGCCGGCGGCACGATCACCACGCCCGGGGCGACGAAGGCGCCGCGGCGCACCGCGGAGCCGCCGGGGACCACCCGCACGTTGTCGGCCAGGGTGAAGGCCCGGGGCGGGAAGGCCGCCCGGTCGAAGCAGGGGCCGGGCCAGCCCGGCACCTCGACCGTGGCGGTGCTGCGGAAGCCCACCAGGATGGCGGATTTCACCCAGGGGTTGGCGTGCCAGTTGCCTTGCGCGTCGGGGCTGGCGGAACGGGCGGCGCCCGATTCCAGGGCGGCCAGGAAGAGCTGGTAGACCTCGGCCAGGGCCGGATCGGCCAGGACCTCCTCCATGGGCCGGCTGAAGAATGCCTGGAGCTCCATTACGCCACCTCGATCTGGAAGGGCGCCAGTTCGGCCAGGCGGGCCCGGGTGGCGGCGGTGGCGGAGGTCAGCGGCAGGCGCAGGCCGGAGCCGCAGATGCCGCGCAGCTCGAGCGCCGCCTTCAGCGGGATCGGGTTGCTCTCCAGGAACAGGGCGTCCATGAGCGGCAGCAGGGCCAGGTGCCAGGCCCGGGCCTCGGCGCTCCGGCCCTCCAGGGCCAGGTGCACCATCCTGGCGGTCTCCACGGGCGAGAGGTTGCCCATGACGCTGATCAGGCCGCTGGCGCCCACGGCGATGGCCGGGAGGGCCAGGCCGTCGTCGCCCGAGAGCAGGGTCTTGCCGGCCGGCAGGGTGCGGGCGATCTCGCCGATCTGGGCCAGGTTGCCGCTGGATTCCTTGACCGCGACCAGCTGCGGGTTGGCCCAGAGCTGGGCCAGGGCCGAGGGGGTGACGTTCAGGCCGGTGCGGCCGGGCACGTTGTAGACGATCAGGGGCAGGCCCGGGGCCGCTTCGGCGACGGCCTCGTAGTGGGCCACCAGCCCGCCGGTGGTGGGCTTGTTGTAGTAGGGGGTCACCACCAGCGCGCCCTGGGCGCCCTGGCGCTGGGCCCGGCGGGTCCACTCCGCCGCCTGGCGGGTGGCGTTGGAGCCGGTGCCGACGATCACCGGGGCCCCCTGGGCGGCCTCCAGGCAGAGATCGACCAGGGCGTCGCGCTCGGGATCGAGGATGGTGGCCGCCTCGCCGGTGGAGCCGAGCACCACCACGCCGTCGGCGCCGCCGTCCAGGACGTGGCGCACCAGGCGGGAGAACCCGGAGGGGTCCACGTCGCCCGAGGAGGAGAACGGGGTGGCCAGGGCCACATAGAGTCCATTGAGCTTCATGGTCATTCTCCGAATAGGGGATCGAGGGTTTCCTGGGCGCAGGCGTCGAAGGTCAGCAGTCCGGTCCGGCCCCGGGCCCAGCGCGCGGCCCGCAGGGCGCCCTGGGCGAACACCGCCCGGTTCCGGGCCTGGTGGGTCATGCAGAGGGTCTCGGCCGGACCGTCCAGGCCGATGGTGTGGCTGCCGAACTCGGCACCGGCCCGGATCACCGCGACGTTCAGCTGGTTCGGGGCATGGCCGCCCAGGGACCACTCGGTCTTGCGCGGGCAGCCCGACAGCACGGCCTCGGCCAGGCGCTTGGCGGTGCCGCCGGGGGCGTCGGCCTTGAGCCTGTGGTGGTGTTCGAGGACGTAGGGATCGAGCTCGGGGTCCAGGGCGGCGAAGCGGCCCAGGATCTTCCCCAGCCGGGCCATGAGGGCCACCGCCAGGCTGAAGTTGGGGGCGACCAGCACGGCGATCCGGCCCCGGCAGCGGGCGTCCAGATCGGCCGGGACGGCCCAGCCGGTGGTGCCGATCACCAGGTCGGTGCCGGTGGCCAGGGCCCATTCCAGGTGCTCGGGGACGGCCGCGGCGGCGCTGGCGTCGATGGCCAGGTCGGCTTCGCCGGGCGTCTCGCCCACGTCGACGATCCAGGCCAGCTCGAGGTCCTTGGCGGCCTTGATGGCCTCGGCGACCGCGTTGCCCAGGCGCCCCCGGCCGAAGATCCCGATCCTCATGACTGGCCTCCCCCGATGAGGGCCTGGTGCAGGTTGCGCACGGCCTTCCTGGCGTCCTCGGCGACCACGACGATGCTGAGGTTGATCTCGTTGGCGCCCATGCTGATCATCTCGACGTTGATGTCGCGCATGGCGCCGAAGGCCTGGCCGGTGACCCCCGGCGTGTGCTTGAGCCGCTCGCCGACGATGGCGACGATGGCCCGGTCCCGGGCCACGCCGACCGTGGCGAACTCCGACAGGTCGGCGATCAGCTCGTCCAGCGGGGCGTCGGCCTCGACGGTGAGGGACACGCTGACCTCGGCGGTGGCGATCAGGTCGACGCTGACCTTGTGCCGGGCGAACACGTCGAACAGCTTGGCCAGGAAGCCGCTCTGGTTGAGCATCCGGGCCGAGGCCACGGTCAGCACGGTGACCGGGCCCCGGTGGGCCAGGGCGGTGACCGGCCGGCCGGTCTGGACATGGCCGGTGATGGTGGTGAAGCGGCCCTGGGGCCGGCGGGTGTGGCGCACGGTGACCGGGATGCCCTTTTCGACCGCCGGCTGGATGGTGGCGGGGTGCAGGACCTTGGCGCCGAAGGCCGCGAGCTCGGCGGCTTCGGCGAAGCTCAGTTCGGGGATCGGCTGGGCCTCGGGGACGACCCTCGGGTCGGAGGTCAGCACGCCCTCCACGTCGGTCCAGATCTGGATGTCCTCGGCGCCCAGGGCCGCGCCGAACAGCGCGGCGCTGTAGTCGCTGCCGCCCCGGCCCAGGGTGGTGGTGAGGCCCTGGGCGGTGGCGCCGATGTAGCCCTGGGTGACCACGGCCTTGCCGGGGCCGAGCAGGGGCGCCAGGATCGCCGCGGCCAGGGCGTCCAGCTCGGGCAGGGGCCGGCCGGTGCCGAAGGTGGCGTCGGTGCGCATGACGGTACGGGCGTCCACCCAGACCGCGCCCATGAAGGCCGCCAGGATCCGGGTGCTGAGCCGCTCGCCGACGCTGGCGATGGCGTCCATGCTCCGGGGCGAGAGCTCCTTGAGCAGGCCCACGCCGCGCAGCAGCAGGTCCAGTTCGCCGGCCAGTTCGTCGATGGCCGCTTCCAGGGCGGGCTCGGGGCCTTCCAGCAGCTCCCGGCCCAGGTCCCGGTGGCGCTGGATCAGGGCGGCGTGCAGGGCCAGGGCCGTGGCCAGGTCGCCGGCCTCGGCCTTGGTGGCGGCGGCGAACAGCTGGTCGGTGGTCTTGGCGGTGGCGGAGAGCACCACCAGGGGCGAGCGCGGGTAGGCATCCCGGACCAGCGCGGCCACTTCCCGCATGCAGGCGGCGTCGGCCACCGAGGATCCGCCGAATTTCATGACGATCATCGGGAACCTCCATGAGGTCCGGTTCGGGTCGGGGTGGGAAGGTTCGTCACGGGGGGGCCTCCGGCGGGTGAACGGATGAAGACCCTTGACCCCTTCCCGGCCACGCGGGGCCAGGTCGTCGTCCTAAGGCACTCCGCGGCGATTTGGCGCCGCGACAGCCGCCGGGTGTTAGCCCTGGCGTCCAAGGCGCGCGTTGATGAGTCGCGGACCCTTCGGCGATTCTCCCCTTTCACGCAGGATCAACGGGATCATCAACCTCCCCCGCGCTACTGATGGGAATCGCTCCTCCATCGGTCCTTCCACCCTGGCACAATCCATAGCGGGATGCAACATACTTGACCCATGAGCAAGTCGCCTTCGACCGCCGCCACCCGCCTCCTGAGGGAACTCAAGATTCCCTACATGGAACATTTGTACACGTACGAGGAACACGGCGGCACCACAGTGGCCGCCCGCTCCCTGGGCGCCGACGAACACGCCGTCATCAAGACCCTGATCCTGGAGGACGAGGCCGCCCGGCCCCTGGTGGTCCTCATGCACGGCGACAAGGACGTGAGCACCAAGGCCCTGGCCCGGCAGATCGGGGCCAAGTCCGTGCAGCTCTGCAAGCCCGAGGTCGCCACCCGCCACAGCGGCTACCTGGTGGGCGGCACCAGCCCCTTCGGCACCCGCAAGGCCATGCCGGTCTACGTGGAGGCCAGCATCCTGGCGCTTCCGGAGATCTACCTGAACGGCGGCAGCCGGGGGTTCCTGATCGGCCTGGCTCCGGCGGATCTGGTCCGGGCCCTGAACCCCCGGGAGGTCGCGGTCGCCCTGTAGACCGTAGTGGCGAATCCCGGTTCCCGGGCGTCAATGCCCGGACTCCTTTTTGAGTTCCTTTTCCCGGGCTCTGATTTTCCGGAGCAGGGTCTGCACGCGCCAGTGCAGCGAGGGGTCCTGCGCGTAGGATATTGTGAGCTCGCTGAGGTCCAAGGGAAGATACCGGATGACCTCTTGGAGGACGTCAGTCCCTTTCGAGTCGGTTTCGGCCAATTTCCGTTTCAGTTTGATAAATTTATCATACGATTTGCAGTTCATGGCATCGATCGCGATTTTCATCAGGATTTCGGCCTCGGATGGCTCGATCTGGGTCGAGGCCAGGATGACCTCCGAATCTTCCGGGTGATCCTCCATCTTCCGGCAGACCTGGAACAACAGGCCGCCGGGTACCCGGCCGAAGTGGCCGATCCTCAAATCCTTGTTGTTCTTGAAGGATGAGCCCAGGTCCGCCAGATTGCGGGTGACCTTCGCGGTGGTATCCGTGATCGTCTGGGCAAAATTGTCCACCACCAGGAGTTCCTCATCCGGGCCGAGGGCGATCTTGCGCATCCAACGGGACGGGTCGTTCAGCCTTGGCTTCGGGCGGCTGCGCTCGGCCTTGAGCCTTTGCATCAGGAAGCTGTGGTATCCGGAATCGCAGTCCTTGTGTCCAGCCACGAGGGTCTTCAGCGCGCACGTCCCGTCCTGGTTGGGGATGAGCTGGCGCACGCCCTGGTCGGCGAACTCCACGAAGGTGATGATTCCTTTTTTGTCCACGGTGATCCCCATCGGGGTCAAGCCCACTTTGGACGCGTCCGTGGCCTCGGTATCCCCGGTGAATCTGGCCCCGTTGCCGGCAATGGCCTCGAATTTGGCCTCGCCTTTTCCCGTCATGGTCATCCGGTAGATTCGATTTTCAATGGCGTCGGCGATGAAGCGGACCCCGTCGCGTCCGCCCGCCAAACCAAGGATTTCCTCCGGTTCGTGACGCTCGAGGAGCCATTCTCCAAATTGATTCGTTCGTGTTCCACGGCCCCAGGAGCCGAGGTATTGCAGATTGCCCTTCTTCGGGATGCGCCAAAGTTTGGATTCCGAAGTTGTGAAATCGATCGTCCCGTCGGCGTCGATGAACATGGAAACCAGCACATCCGTGTGCTTCAATCCGGTAACGAAATAGTTGCTGGTGCCGGCGGACACGGCCGCTTTGACGGCGGCCTCGAGCCTGCCAAGTTTATATATATCATCAATAGCTGGTAGCTCGCCGTTCTCGTTCGCGATCGGGGCACTCCGTGCCAGGTGGACACGGTTCCCGTCGGCATCCACCGCGGTGATGGCGCTTCCATCAAGGCTGAACCCTATCAATTTCAAGTTCGGACCCGAATCGTCCAAGAACATCGGCTGCCGGGGCCGGCCCGTCACGAACCCGAAGGGATGCAACTTGATTTTGGAAATGCCAGGAAGGTCAAGGCCCTTCGGGTCCTTTTTCAACGTCTGGCCATCCCGGGAGGTGGTGGAGGACGTCGAACGGGACGAACTGGACTGGGTCGAGGGCTCAAGGGGTTTCGTGGTCTTCGCCCTGGGCTGTTTCTCCTCCGCCGAGGCGTATTCGTGATTCTCCAGCGCCTCCGCCAATTCGGCAGCGGCCGTGGCGTAGGGGTGCCCATGGGGCTTTTTCGCCGCGATCAGCTGCTCCCGGATGGTCTGGAGGTCGGCGCGGGTGAAATCCGTGGTCTTGATCTCCTTCTTGAAGCAGGGCTGCTGCTGCGAGAGTGTGTAGGTGAAGCCTTCCGGGCCAAACGAGATGGGCCGGGCCCAGGCAGGACCGGCCAGGCCTGCGATCAGGAGGAGCGGGAGAAACCGGGGCCCGATCGGTGAGCGTTTGCTGCGAGGCATGTTGATCTTCCCTTCGAAGCGATGAGGAGCCATCGACTGAAGGTGCCGCGGAATAGATAATTGATTCATTCCGGGGCGACGTGTTTCACGTCCTCTCATTCCGCCAGGCAGAGCCAGGTCCCCTGGTTGAATTTGCTGGTCTTGATGCGGAAATGACCGCGTGGGTTCTTGGGGAACAGGATGACCCTGATCTCGACATCCTTGCCTCGGCTTGCCTCCATCCGACCCGCTTCCGCCCCATACTTGGCGGTCTTTTCCTCGATCTGTTTCTTCGTGGGTTTTTCGTGGTAGGTCAGACGTTCGGGTCTGCCACAGCCCCAAAGGGCGCTCTTGCTGTTCTGAAAGTCATCGGTGGGGAAATTCACCTCGTTCCGGACCCGGGGAGATATGCCGACCAGGGCGGCATTCAGCAATTCGCCGGTGTCGGGGTCGGTGAGGTTCAAGGGAACGATGACTTCCCATCCTTCCTTGGTGTCCGTCCAGGAAACGATCGCGGACGAGCCGGCCGCCCCCGCCTTGGGAAGGATGAAGTTCTCCGAGCGTTGACCCTGGACGACCGTGAAGACGATCGGGACATCCAGGTCGTTCGTGAACGTGTGCGCCTGGGCCATCGACGCCAGGCCCATGAGAGCCACGGCGGTCATGAACTTCTTCATCTTTTTCTCCGGGAGGAGGGTCCTCAGGATAGAAATTAATTAAAAATAATTTTTGGCAAGGTTGTTTGGACTGGCCCTCGAGTAGCTTGATCGCTCGGCCGATCTCATACCGGCAGCAGGATCCGGATCCTCGTCCCTTGCCCCGGGCCGCTCTCCAACTGCACGGAGCCGTCGTGGGCCAGGGCGATGTCCTCCACCAGGGTCAGCCCCAGGCCGAACCGCCCCTGGTCCAGCGCGGTGCTGAAGAACGGCTCGAACACCTGTTTCTGCAAGCCCTTGGGAATGCCGGGCCCGGCGTCGCGGACCTCGAAGAAGACCCGGGACCGGCCCGGCCCCGGAAGGCTGCCGGGGCGATGGGCGCGGGGCTTGAGCAGGCCGGAGGCCAGCCGGATGGTGCCGTTCCCCAGCAGCGCCTGGCGGGCGTTGGCCAGCAGGGCGGCCAGGGCCTGTTCGATCTGGAGCGGGTCCAGGGCCAGCTCCGGAAGGCCGGGGACGGGCTCGTGCTCGATCCGGATGCCCGGGCCGGCCGCGGCCCGCGCGGCAGGCAGGATCCGGGCCAGGAAGGCGTCGGGTTGCACCAGGACCTTGGCGGGCCGGCCCAGGTGGGCGAAGCTGCGGAGCTGCTCCAGGAACTGCCGGGCCTGGTCCAGGGCCTGGAAGCCCTGGGCCGGGGCCACCTGGCCTTCCAGCGGGCGCAGGGACCGGTCGGCGGTTTCCAGGTGGTCGAGGAGCTTGCCGGCGACCTTCCGGGCCATCTCCCGAGCCCCGTCCCGGCGCCGCCTTTGGGCGCCCCGATCCTGGAGCCAGACCTGCTCGGTGATGTCCATCAGCACGCCCCGGTAGCCGTTCGGACTGCGGTCGACGATCCAGCGGATCCAGCGCCAGCTGCCGTCGGCCTGGCGGACCCGGGCCTGGAAGGAGACGTTCTGGCCGCCCTCGAGGGCCTCCTTCAGCAGATCGGCGTCATCCGGGTGGAGCAGGCCGGCCAGGGCGGCCAGGTCCTTCGGGGCGGCGCCCAGCATGGCGGCGCCGGAATCGGGCAGGACCAGCAGATCGTCGGTGAGCAGCCAGGGCACCACCCGCGCGGCCTGGGCGGCCTCCCCAAGCCCCTGGCGGTTGCCGTTGATGGCCTCGAGCATTTCCCCCGGCAAGGTCCGGTCCGGCGCCTCGCGCAGGCTCAGCACCCGGCCCACGGTCTCCCCGCCCACCTTCTGGGGCCTCCCCAGTTCCTCCAGGACCTGGCCGTCGTTGATGCGGAGCAGCCCGGCGCTCTCCCGCTCGGAGCGGCTGCGCAGCAGCCGGGCCTCCTCCAGCAGCGCGCCGGGATCCTGGAAGTGGCTGGCGAGGTGCTGGATCACCTGGTCCAGCTCCATGGGGGCCATCACGTATTCGGGGATGCCGCAGAGGGAGAGGAACTTGCGGTTGTAGGCCGAGATCCGCCCGGCCAGGTCCACCAAAAGGATGCCCTCGCGGGTGGACTCCAGGGTGGCCCTGAGCAGGGCCGCGACCCGGCCGCTGGCGGCCTCCGCCTCGCGCCGGGCCCCGGCCTGCCGGGCCTCCTCCAGGGCCCGGCGGATCACCGGGGCCAGCCGGGCCAGGTTGGTCTTGAGGACATAATCGGTGGCGCCCCGGCGCAGGCACGCCACGGCCTCCTCCTCGCCCAGGCTGCCGGCGAGGAAGATGAACGGCAGGTTCGGGGCCAGTTCCCGGGCCCGCTCCAGGGCCTCGTCGCCGCCGAAGTCCGGCAGGGCCGGGTCCACCAGCAGCAGATCGAAGTTCCAGGCGTCCCGGAGCGCGCTGAGGAAGCCGGAGCGGGTGTTCACCCACACCAGCTCGGCGGGGAGGTACTCCCGGGCCAGGTGTTCCCGGACCCGTTCCACGTCCTCCGGCCGGTCCTCCAGGTAGAGGAAACGCCAGGACTTCTTCATAACCGGCCCTCGAGCTCCCGGCGCAGGCGGGCCACCAGTTCGGCCTGACCGCCGCCGGCCGCGGCCAGGCGCAGCCGGGCCCGGGCCATGGGCATCAGCAGGGTCCGGCGGGACGGGCTGATCCCGATCTCCAGGGCGCAGGCCAGGCCCTTGAGGGCGTTGGCGTCGGGCGCGGCGGGAAAGATCCGGATGGCGCGATCGGCCATGATCTGGGCGTTCTCCAGGCTGGCCGAGGGATCCAGGCCGTGGCCGCGCTCCCATTCCGCCCGCTGCAGCCAGGCCGATGCGGCGTCTTCCAGCGCGGGCCAGCCGGCGCTCCCGGCGTTCTGCGATCGGCAGTGCTGCAGGAGGGTGTCCAGGGTCGGCCGCGGGTCCAGGGCCCGGGCCTCCTCCAGCCGGGCCTCCAGGTTGAGCACGCGGGTCTCGTAGTTGCGCAGATAGTCGGCGGTGGGGCCGGCGTTGCGCAGCGCTTCGAGCATGGCCGGGCCCGGGTCCTCGCCCCGGCTCCGGCAGCGCTCCGCCAGCTGCCAGCTGAACAGCATCCGGGCCGCCCGCAGTTCCGGGCCGGGGTCGGTCCTTCCGGGGGTCCCCAGGAAGGCCAGGGCCGCCTCCAGGGTCGGCTCGGGGTTCCGGCCCCGGCGGGCCTGTTCCCGGGACAGGAGGAACCGGGCCGCGAGCCAGTCCGCTTGCAAGTCCGACCGGTCGGGGCCGAGCCGCAGGGCCTCGTCGCACTGGCCGGCCAGGACGGTCAGCAGCGGCAGCGCCGGCAGGCCGCGCTCCATGAGCGTCTCGGCCAGCCCCAGGGCGGCCCGGGCCCGGGCGTGGCGCAGGTCCGGGTGGCTCTTCCAGATCTCGCAGGGGATGTCGGCGGCCTCCTTGGCCTCCTGGAACCTGGCCTGGGCCTCGGCCAGGTCGCCGGCCAGGAAGGCCTGCCGCCCCAGGGCGCACAGGGCCGCGGCCTCCAGCCCCGGGGGCATGCAGAGGGCCGGATCGGAGCCCATGTAGCGGTGGATGATCTGTGCGGACTGGAGATAGTCTTTGTGGAGGAAGGCGGCCAGGGCCGCCGCGGCGCCTTCCCCCTCGTCCTCGCCCGGGCGGGGCGGCGTCCCCGGCCAGGCGCCCGGTTCCGCCCGGGAATTCCACATGGCCTCCCCGGCCAGGACCCGGATCCGGAGGTTGGCCAGGCTGGCCTCCGGCACCCCCAGGGCCGCCGCCTGGTCCAGGGCCCTGCGGGCCTGGTCGAGCTCGCCCAGGAGGAAATGGACCCGCCCCAGGGCGACGAACCCGGGCCCGGCGGCCCGGCGCCCCTGGCCGGCCATGCGGGTCCGGAGCGCGGCCATGCGCGCCCGGAGGCGGGCCTGGGCCGGGCGCAGGTCATGGACCGGCAGGCCCAGTTCGGCCGTGTAGCGCCGGGTCTCGGCCCCCGCCTCGAGCAGGATTGCGTCGGCCTGGGTCTTCTGCCGGTCCCGATCGGACAGCATCCAGGCCAGGTACCCGGACAGGCCCAGCGCCACCACCGCCACGCCCCCGACCAGGGTCAGCACCCGCTGCCGGCGGCTGGGCCAGGGCATGGCCGGCAGCCTGCCGCGGGCGCCCCGGCCCTGGACCGGTTCCCCGTTGCGGAACCGCCAGAGGTCCTCGGCCAGGGCCGCGGCGGTCAGGTAGCGGCGCTCCGGGGCCTCCATCAGGCAGGTCCGGATGATCGTGTCCAGGCCCTTGGGCAGGCCGGAATGGGCCGGACGGCGGCCGCTGGGGGTGGGCTCGCCCTGGCCGGGCGGGTAACCGAGCAGGGCGCAGTGCAGGGAGCCGCCCAGGGCGTAGACATCGGTGGCCGGGGTGACCAGGGCCCGGTCGCCCCGGGACTGCTCCGGGGCCATGTAGGCCGGCGTGCCGATCGCCGCCGCGGAGGCGGTGAGGGCCGGTTCGCCCATCGCCAGGGCCAGGCCGAAATCGCACAGGAACGGGGTCCAGCGCCCTTCCGCGGTCCGCTCCAGGAGGATGTTGGAGGGCTTGATGTCGCGGTGGATCAGATTGACCCGGTGGGCCGCGTGGACGGCCTCGGCCACCTGGCCGATCAGGGTGACCACCTCGTCCACGCTCAGTTGCGCGGCTGCCTGCTCAAGGTTGGGGCCCTGCACCAGTTGCATGGCGATCTTCAGGCTCCCCTCGGAGCTGTCGATGTCGTAGATCCGGCAGATGTTCGGGTGCACCACCCGGGCCTGGACCTGGGCCTCGTGCATGAACCGGATCATGGCGGTCGGCTCCATGTGCCGCAGCACCTTGATGGCCACGGTCCGGCACAGCACCACGTCCCAGGCCTCCATGACCTCGCCCATCCCGCCCTTGCCCAGGAGGGGGCCCAGCACGTAGCGTCCCTCCCGGGGGAGCTGGGCGTTCAGCCAGTTCGGCTGGAGGGGAATGGAGATCGGTGCCAAGAAACCTCCTGTATATTAATAAATAATTAACAATATTGAATATATGCAACAAAATCAAGACGGAATGGGTGAGGCTCGATCAATCATCTATAAGTCTACAATCCTCGCGAGGGTTGTCGAGGGGCTGGCCGAACGATGAAAAAAACGGGCGGCCCGTGGGCCGCCCGTTCCTGCCGATCCTGCCCGCCCGGTCAGTGGCTGATGCGGGACACCATCGCGTAGATGATCAGCCCCAGAAGCACCAGGCCGATGCCGAAGAAGATGTAGCCGGCGCTGCGGGCGATGCCCTTCCAGGCCTCCCACTCGTCCTTGACCTTCATGCCCTCCAGCTTGCCTTCGGCGACCAGCCGGTCATACCAGCGCTTGCGCTCGTGCAGCAGCTCGCCCTTGGAGACCCGGCCCGAGAAGATGACCGTGTCCATCGGGAACTTCTCCAGCCGGAAGTGGGTGTTGAAGAAGTGCACGGTGAAGATGAAGCCGGCGGCCAGGAGCGCCTCGTCGGAGTGGATGATGAGCGCGATGTTGATCATCCAGCCCGGCAGGAAGCGGCTGAAGAACACCGGGAACCAGAGGATCAGGCCGGACAGGCCGATCGCGAACACGCCCCAGAACACGGCCAGGTAGTCGAACTTCTCGAAGTAGGTCCAGCGGTCGAACTGGGGCTTGGGGCCCTTGCCGAAGAACCACTTGTTGTGGGCCACGAAATCGTCCAGATCCTGCTTGGTGGGGATCATGGAATCGGGGTGGGCGATGGCCTTGAACAGCCGGCTGAGGGCGTACTTGCCGGTCTGCGGATCGCGCAGGAAGGCGCGCCGGCCCCACAGGGTGATCGCGGAGTCGGAGATGTGCAGGGCGAAGTAGAGGAAGGTGATGACCGCGCCCAGGTGGTGCAGGGTGCGGGCCACTTCGGCGCCGCCGATCCAGGCGAAGATCTCCTTGGCCCAGTCCGCGTAGTAGAACTTCAGCGGCATGCCGGTGGTCACCAGCAGGAGGAAGGAGGTCACCACGAGCAGGTGCAGGAACCGCTCGAACGGCTCGAACCGGACGTACAGCTCGTCATCCTTGGCGATCTTGGTCTTGGCTTCGCGGAACTGCTTGGAGTCGTGGCGGTAGAGCCAGGCCGAGCGGAACAGCCACATGAGGGTGTGGGCGCCGAACAGGGAGAAGGTGAACACCAGCAGCGAGGTCATGACGATGAAGACCCAGTAGAGCTGGGGGAAGTTCTTGCGGTCCTCGGGGTTGGCGTGGGGCGAGTACTTCGTGAAGCTCTCGTTGGCGTTGTGGTGGCACTGCTGGCAGGTCTTGACGATGTTCTGCTTGCTCAGGTGGCTGGCGGGGTTGGAGACCGGCAGGACGTCGTGGTGGCCGTGGCAGTCGTAGCAGGCGGCGACGTCCTTGGCCTGGTTGGTCCGGCCCAGGGCCATGGCCTTGCCGTGGTAGGTGTCCCGGTAGTGCTCCAGGCGGTCCTGGTGGCACTTGCCGCAGATCATGTCGCTGCCGGCCTTGAAGTGGTTGCTGGTGGGCGCCTCGATGGAGTGGGCCGAGTGGCACTGGATGCACACCGGGCCGCGCGGGTCGCCCTTGGCCAGGAGCTGGCCGTGGACGCTCTTCATGTAGGTGGCTTCGACGGTGGTGTGGCACTTGCCGCAGGTCTTGGCCACGTTGGCGTGGTTGATGGGCGAGCTGCGGTCGATGCTGCGCTTGATGTCGTGGACGCCGTGGCAGTCGTTGCAGCTGGGGGCGACGATCAGGCCCTTCTCCAGCAGCGCCTTGCCGTGCATGCTCTCCTGGTACTGGGCGCCGACGGTCGGGTACTTCATCTTGTATTCGGCGCTGATCCCGGCGTTGGCGTGGCACTTGCCGCAGGTGAACGGCAGGTTCATCTTGTAGACCGGCGAATCCGGCGAGGAGACCTTCTGGATCTCGTGGTGGCCGTGGCAGTCCTTGCACTTGGCCGCGGCGCTCGAGCCCATCAGCTGGCTGACCCCGTGGATGGAGGTGCCGTAGACCTTGGCCTCATCCGCGTGGCAGGAGCCGCAGTCCACCGGGGTGTAGGCCTCGCTGCCCTCCTGGTGCTTGTCGGTGTTCTTGACGTGGCAGTCCCGGCATTTCAGCGAGCTGTGGACGGAGGCGTGGAAGTGGGTCTGGTCCACGAACAGCGAGACCTTGGCGCCGTTGGCGTCCTTCGTCATGGTCGCGTCGCTGTGGCAGTCGAAGCAGCTCTCCGCGGGGGCGGCCCCGGCCCGCAGCGGGGCGCCGCCCAGCAGCAGTGGCAGGGCGATCAGCAGCCCGGACAAGGTCCAGGACGGGATCAGACGGTGGCTCCAGTTCATGGGGGTCTCCGGATTCGAGGGTTCTGGAAGGGGTTGTGGGATGACTACTGTTCGTCGGCTTCGGGGGCGTGGGCTTCGTGGTCCTTGGGCCCCAGGTGGTCCAGGGGGTGCTCCTCGTGGTGGTGGTGCGGGCTCACCTTGCCGTCCCAGAACGCGAAGTTCAGGGGGTAGGTCTCCGGATCGAAGATCACGAAGTAGAAGTGCCAGACCAGGATCGCCAGGGTCGCCAGGATCGCTTCGAAGTAGTGGACGGTGATGGAGATGTCCACGAACCAGCGGGGCAGCCAGCGGGTGAAGATCATCTTGAACCAGATGATGGCGCCGGTGGTGCCCATCAGCCAGGTGCCCCAGACCACCGCCCAGTACTCGGCCTTCTCGGCGTAGCCGAAGCGCTTGAACTGGGGCCGCGGCGAACCGGGGACCAGCAGATAGCGGATCTGGGCGATCACGTCGAACAGGTCCTTGGCCTCGGGCAGCATGTCCAGGACGAAGGTGCGGCCGTTGCGGGTCAGCAGGGCGTAGCCCAGATGGATGACCGCGCCGACCACCATGACCACGGCGGCGACCCGGTGGATCATCCGGCGGACCACCTCGCTGCCGAACATCAGCCAGTTCAGCCAGGAATTCGGATACTTGAGGGCGAAGCCGCTGATCACCAGGACGATGAAGCTCGCGGCCAGCATGCCGTGCTGGATCCGGGCGGCCAGGTCCATGCGGGTGAAGGTGCGGTTGGGATCGCGCAGCTTGGCCAGGAGCTTGCGGCGCAGCAGCAGCAGGTTGTGCAGGACCATGCCGCCGATGGTCAGGATGATCAGCGGAATATAGATGTTGCGGACCCAGCGGTCGGCCTTGGCCTCGATGTCGACGTTGGGATCCTTGCTCTGGTGGATGGTGCCCAGCGAGAACTTGTCGTTGGCGTCCGGGTGGCACTTCTGGCAGGTCTTGACCAGGTTGCCCTTGCTGATGGAGGAGCGGGAGTCGGAGGCCTTGAGGACCAGATGGTAGCCGTGGCAGCTGGCGCAGTTGGCGGCCTTGCTCGAGCCTTCCCGGGCCGACATGCCGTGGTAGCTCTCGAAGAAGGTGGTGACCCGGTCATTGGGCAGGTCGAACTTGGCGTTCATCCGGGCCGAGGCGTGGCAGCGGCTGCAGACGTCCCGGGAGACCTTCATGTTCGTGGCGTTCTTGAGCCCCTCGATGGCATGGTCCGAGTGGCAGTCGGTGCAGACCGGGGCCTCGATGATGCCGGCGGCCGTGGCCTGGCCGTGCACGGAGGCTTCCAGGTCGGTCACCACGTCGGGGTGGCACTGGCCGCAGGTGGTGTGCAGGTTCTCCCGGCGGACCGGGGAGGAGGCCGAAGTGACCTTGACGATGTCATGGTTGCCGTGGCACTCGGTGCAGCTGGCCGCGCCGGTGTTGCCGGCCTTGCGGGCCTTGCCGTGGGTGCTGGCGGCGTAGGTCTTGGAGGGCTTCTCGTGGCACTGGGCGCAGTCCACCGGGGCGACCTTGCCGCCGGGGTGGGAATTCACGTCCACATCCGTGTGGCAGCTGGCGCAGCCGTTGGCGGCGTGGATGGAGGCCTCGAACTTCACCTTCTCGACGTACGGGGCGTCGCCCTTGCGCGGGTGGGCGCCGGGCTTGACGCCGTGGCAGCCGAGGCAGGCATCGTCCGGACCCGCGGGCTGGGCGGAGATGGCCAGGGCCGCGGCCAGAATCAGGAAAGTGGAACGTACGAACCCTAGACTCATCAAAGGACCTCTCCATCCGAATATCTGAAACCACAGTCTATTGCTTTTCCCGGAAAAAACGGGAGGCTTCTTTTCCTTACTATTTAAATGATTTCTGTAATTGAGACGCATTATCGAGAAAAAGCACCAGCCCTTGCCCCGCCCCGGCGGGAATCTGGTAGGATGGTCCTTCGCGCCTCCCCTGTGGGGCGCACGTTTTTTATATGGCTTTTACCCAGCCGCCCATTTCATCCCCCGGGGCCCGTCCCCCTGCGCTCACGGAACCGATATGCCCAAGCACGTCCTGGCCAAGCTCGAGGTCGAACTCAAGGCGCTCAAACAGGCATTACTTATTGATATTCCCAAGGAGATCGCCAGCGCGGCCTCCCAGGGCGATCTCTCGGAGAACGCCGAATACGAACAGGCCCTGGCCAAGCGGGACATGTACCAGAACAAGGTGGTGGTCCTGGAGAAGCGGATCGCCGAGGTGGCCAGCCTGGATCTGGACCGCCTGCCCAAGAACAAGGTGGCCTACGGCACCCGGGTGACCCTCCTGGACCTTGACTCGGAGAAGGAAGTGACCTACAAACTGGTGCTGCCCGAGGAGCTGGGGGACCACCCCGACCACCTGAGCATCAGTTCCCCCATCGGCATGGCCCTGGTGGGGCTGGAGGAGGGGGCCGAAGTGAAGATCAAGATCCCCGCGGGCGTCAAGCGTTTCGAGGTGCTGGGGCTGGTGACGGTCCACCAGCAGTGAAGGTCCGGGCGGGCCCGGGCCGCCCAAAGGTTTTTGGCACCCGGTCGTCGAAGCCCCACAATGGGGGGGCGGTGGAAGAGCGGAAGGAGATTTCATGAACAAGGTCAAGCGGGATCAGAACTGCTCCTTCTGCGGCAAGGCCCCCCACGAGGTCGAACAGCTCCTCGCTGGGCCTAATGCCTATATCTGCAATGAATGCGTTGAGGCCGGGCAGCTCCAGCTGCGCATGAGCCGGCAGGGCAAGCCCGCCGGCAAGCACGAACCGCGGCTGGCCCGCCCCAAGGAGATCAAGGCCTTCCTGGACGACTACGTGATCGGCCAGGACGGCGCCAAGAAGCGCCTGGCCGTGGCCGTCTACAACCACTACAAGCGCATCCTCACCCCGCAGAAGAGCCTGGGCGGGTCCGAGGTGGAGCTCTCCAAGAGCAACATCCTGCTCATCGGGCCCACCGGCACCGGCAAGACCCTCCTGGCCCAGACCCTGGCCCGGATGCTCGACGTGCCCCTGGCCATGGCCGACGCCACCACCCTGACCGAGGCCGGCTACGTGGGCGAGGATGTCGAGAACATCCTGACCAAGCTCCTGCAGGTGGCCAACTACGACGTCGACCGGGCGCAGCGGGGGATCGTCTTCATCGACGAGATCGACAAGATCGGCCGCAAGAGCGAGAACCCGAGCATCACCCGCGACGTCAGCGGGGAAGGGGTGCAGCAGGCCCTGCTCAAGCTGGTGGAGGGCACCGTGGCCAACGTCCCCCCCCAGGGCGGCCGCAAGCACCCCCACCAGGAGTTCATCCAGCTGGACACCTCCAACATCCTGTTCATCTGCGGCGGCGCCTTCGTGGGCATCGAGGACACCATCAAGCAGCGGGTCCGGGCCAAGGCCGTCGGCTTCGGCGCCAAGGTGACCTCCAAGGGCAGCAAGGACAACCTGCTGCGCCTGGTGGAGCCGGAGGACATCATCAAGTTCGGGCTCATCCCCGAGCTGGTCGGCCGGCTGCCCGTGGTGGCCACCCTCCAGCCCCTCGACCGGGACGCCCTGGTGGCCATCCTCACCCAGCCCAAGAACGCCGTCACCAAGCAGTTCGCCCGGCTGTTCGAGATGGACGACATCGAGCTGACCTTCGAGCCCGGCGCCCTGGACACCATCGCCGAGCAGGCCCTGCAGCGCAAGCTGGGCGCCCGCGGCCTGCGCTCCATGCTCGAGCAGATCCTGCTCGAGCCCATGTTCGAGCTGCCCTCCGAGGAGCGCACCACCCGGGCCACCCTGCACCTCACCCGGGCGCTGGTGGAGAAGGAGCTGGGCATCGCCAGCCTGTCGATTCCGGCCGCCGGCTGAAGTGCCTGATAAAGGTATGATGGGGCCGAGGAGCGGCTCGTCGCCGACACCATGGACACCCAGACCAAGATCCTGACCCTTCCCGCCATCCCGATCCGGGACATGGTGCTGTTCCCCGGCGCCCGGGTGCCGTTCATGGTGGGCCGGCGGGCCTCGGTGCGGACCCTGGAGCTGGGGCTCAAGGTGGGCGACCACCTGGTCCTGCTGACCCAGCGCAACCCCAAGGAGGAATCGCCCAAGCAGGAATCGCTGCACGCCCTGGGCACCCTGGCCCTGGTGGAATCCCTGATCATGCTGCCCCGGGACCACTACAAGGTGGGGGTCAAGGGGATCGCGCGGGTGCGGCTGGAGCGCTACCTGGACGAGGGCGACGTGGTCCAGGCCGAGGTGGAGATCCTGGCCGAGCCCGAGGCGCCGGGCGAGGCGGCCCTGCAGGAGCCGTTCGCGGCCGCGGTGGAGGCCTTCCTGGGCCGCAACCCGGAAGTGGCCCGGATGCTCACCCTGGATCCGGCCATGCCCCTGGGCGAGGCCATCGACGCCGTGGCCGCGGTGCTGCCCGCCGAGGTCCGGGAGAAGCAGGCGGTCCTGGACCAGCTGGAGATCGAGCCCCGGCTGCACACCCTGCTCAAGCTCCTGGAGGCCGACGCCGCCCGCCACCTGGCCGAGCCCTTCGATTCCGGACCGAACCTGGAGCGCGACCACAAGGCCTTCGTCATGGGCGAGAAGCTGCGCGGCCTGGTGCCCGAAGGCAAGAAGGACGAGCTGGCCCAGCTGCGGGAGCGGATCCTCAAGGCCACCATGGGCGACGAGGCCGAGGCCAAGGCCCTGGAAGAAGTCGAGCGGCTGGAGGGGATGCCGCCCCAGAGCGCCGAGGCGACGGTGTCGCGGACCTACATCGACTGGCTGCTGGCCCTGCCCTGGACCAAACTGGCCGAGGAGCACCTGGACCTGAACGAGGCCGAACGGATCCTGGACGAGGACCACGCCGGCCTGCACAAGGTCAAGGCCCGGATCCTGGAGTACCTGGCCGTCATGCGCCGGCTCCGGGACCAGGATGCCAGCGCGCCGCTGCGGGGCCCCATCCTCTGCCTGGTGGGCCCGCCCGGGGTCGGCAAGACCTCGCTCGCCCGGTCTATCGCCCGGGCCCTGAACCGGCCCTTCCTGCGCTTCTCCCTGGGCGGGGTGCGCGACGAGGCCGAGATCCGGGGCCACCGGCGCACCTACATCGGCTCCATGCCCGGGCGGATCATCTCGCTGATCAAGAAGGCCGGGGTGCGCAATCCGCTCATGCTCCTGGACGAGCTGGACAAGCTGGGCTCGGACTGGCGCGGCGACCCCAGCTCGGCCCTGCTGGAGGTGCTCGACCCGGAGCAGAACGCCGCCTTCCAGGACCACTACCTGGACGTGGGCTTCGACCTGTCCCAGGTGCTGTTCCTGACCACGGCCAACATCCGCCACCAGATCCCCCAGCCCCTGGAGGACCGCCTGGAGGTGCTGGAGCTGAGCAGCTACACCCTGGGCGAGAAGCTGGCCATCGCCCAGGCCCACCTTGTTCCCAAGGCACTGGAAAGACATGGCATGCGCGACCTCGGCATCGTCTTCGAGGATGCCGCGGTGGAGAAGATCATCCAGGACTACACCAAGGAGGCCGGAGTGCGCCAGCTGGAGCGGGAGCTGTCCGCCGTGCTGCGCAAGCTGGCCCGGCAGAGCCTGCAGCCCGGGGCCGAGCCGTTCGACCCCGAGGTCACCCCCGGGCGGCTGCCCAGGCTGCTGGGCCCGGAGAAGTTCCTGGAGACCCCCATGGGCGGCCAGCCCCCGCCGGGGGTGGTCAACGGCCTGGCCTGGACCCCGACCGGCGGCGACCTGCTCACGATCGAGGCGGCCCGGCTCCCCGGCAAGGGCACCCTCAAGCTCACCGGCAAGCTCGGCGAAGTGATGCAGGAGAGCGCCAACCTGGCCCTGTCGTACGTGCGCATGCGCGCCGACAGCCTCGGGCTGGCCCCGGATTTCCTGGAGAAGACCGACCTGCACGTGCACCTGCCGGAGGGGGCGATCCCCAAGGACGGCCCCAGCGCCGGCATCACCCTGGCCATGGCCCTGATCTCGGTGCTCACCGGCATCCCGGTGCGCTCCGAGGTGGCCATGACCGGCGAACTGACCCTGCGGGGGATGGTGCTGCCCATCGGCGGCCTCAAGGAAAAGCTGCTGGCCGCCCACCGCATGGGCCGCAAGGCCGTCATCATCCCCCGGGAGAACGCCCGGCATCTGGAGGAGCTGCCCGACGAAGTGCGGGCCCAGCTGATCATCCACCTGGTCGACCACATGGACGAAGTGATCCGGCTGGCCCTCACGCGCCCGCCCACGCCGCTCCCGCCCGCTCCCTTGTAACTGCGGCATCGCGGAACCTTCCCCAAAGCCCCGCGGGGCACGCCACAATGGGGCCATGTCCTTCGCGCACCTCCACCTGCACACCGAGTTCTCCCTGCTCGACGGCCTCACCCGGATCCCCGACCTGGTGAAGAAATGCAAGGCCACCGGCATGTCCTCCGTGGCCGTCACCGACCACGGCAACATGTTCGGGATGATGAAGCTCTACGACGCCTGCGAGAAGACCGCGGACGCCGAGGGCAACTGGGCGGTCAAGCCGCTCCTGGGCTGCGAGGTCTACGTGGCGCCCCGCTCCCGCCTGGACCGCAAGCTGGACAACGCCGCCCTGAACGCCGAGGGCATGGAGGATTGCCTGGATCCCTCCGGCCAGCGGGACGCCGGCTACCACCTGGTGCTCCTGGCCAAGAACTCCGTGGGCTTCGCCAACCTCTCCAAGCTGGTCTCCAAGGGCTTCACCGAAGGCTTCTACTACAAGCCGCGGGTGGACAAGGAGCTGCTCCGGGAGAACAGCGAGGGGCTGATCGCCCTCACCGCCTGCCTGGGCGGGGAGGTCCAGGCCCGGCTGCTCTCCGGCAACATCGACGCCGCCGAGCGGGTCGCCCGCGACTTCCAGAGCATGTTCGGCGACGATTTCTACCTGGAGATCCAGGACCAGGGCCTGGAGCCCGAGAAGCTGATCATCCCGGCCCAGTTCGAGCTGAGCCGGCGCACCGGCATCCCGCTGGTGCTCACCAACGACGCCCACTACCTGAACCACGCCGACGCCGACCTGCACGACACCCTCCTGTGCATCGGCACCAAGCGGCTGAAGAACGACGCCAAGCGCATGCGCTTCTCCACCGACCAGTTCTACGTGAAGAGCCCGGAGGAGATGGCCGCGGTGTTCCCGGGCCATCCGGAACTGCTCGAGCGCACCCTGGAGATCGCCAACAAGATCACCCTCTTCCCCATCACCCGCAAGCCCATCACCCCGCAGTTCCCGGTGCCCTCCGGCCACACCCTGGAGAGCTACTTCCTGGAGACCGCCCGCCGCTGCTTCGAGGGGCGGATCCAGGAATGCCTGCCCCTATGGCAGACCGGCGCGCTCAAGCACTCGGAGGACAAGTACCGGGCCCGCCTGGAGTTCGAGCTCGACACCATCCTGAAGATGGGCTTCCCCGGCTACTTCCTGCTGGTCTGGGACTTCATCCGAAAGGCCCGGGAGATGGGGGTGCCGGTGGGCCCCGGCCGCGGCAGCGCCGCCGGCAGCATCGTGGCCTGGTCCATGCACATCACCGACATCGACCCGATGCAGTACGACCTCCTGTTCGAGCGGTTCCTGAACCCGGAGCGGATCTCCATGCCCGACGTGGACATCGACTTCTGCCGGGACGGGCGGCAGAAGGTCATCGACTACGTCACCGAGACCTACGGCAAGGACCGGGTCAGCAACATCGTCACCATCAACCAGCTCAAGACCAAGGCCGTGATCAAGGACGTGGCCCGGGTGTTCGAGAAGGATTTCGCCTTCGCCAACAACCTCACCAAGCTGGTGCCCCAGGAGCCCGGCAAGCCGATCACCGTCGGCGAGGCCCTGGAGCAGAGCGACAAGCTGCGCGAGCTCTACGATTCCGACCCCGAGGTGAAGAACATCCTGGACATCTCCGCCCGCCTCGAGGGCCTGTCGCGCAACACCGGCGTCCACGCCGCCGGCGTGATCATCGCCCCCGACGACCTGACCCGGTTCGCCCCCCTGAGCCGGGACAAGGACGGCAAGGTCATGGTGCAGTACACCATGATGGAGGCCGAGCGGGCCGGCCTGCTGAAGATGGACTTCCTGGGCCTGGAGACCCTCACCCAGATCGCCAAGATCCAGGGCTACATCGCCCGCACCCAGGGCCACCCGGTGGACATGTCCACCCTCCGGGCCTTCGACGACAGGAAGACCTTCGACCTGTTCAGCCAGGGCGAGACCGACGGCATCTTCCAGTTCGAGTCCGGCGGCATGAAGCAGCTCCTGCGCAACCTTCGCCCGGACCGCTTCGACGACCTGATCGCCCTCAACGCCCTGTTCCGCCCCGGCCCCCTGGGCGCCGGCATGGGCGACAAGTACGTGAACTGCCGCCACGGCCGCGAGGAGGTGGCCTACTTGTTCCCGTCCCTGGAGCCGATCCTGGCCCCCACCTACGGCGTGATCCTGTATCAGGAACAGGTGATGCAGATCGCCAGCCTGATCGCCGGTTACTCCCTCGGCGAAGCCGACATGCTCCGCCGGGCCATGGGCAAGAAGGACAAGGCCAAGATGGCCAAGGAGAAGGACAAGTTCATCGAGCAGGGCGTGCTGCGCGGATACGACCGGGTAAAGGTCTCGGAACTGTTCGATCTTATTGAATTCTTTGCAGGTTATGGGTTCAACAAGTCACATTCGGCCGCATATGCCCTGATTGCATACGAAACCGCCTACCTCAAGGCCAATTTCCGCACCGAGTTCATGGCCGGCCTGCTCTCCACCAAGGCCGGGCGCACCGACGACGTGGTCAAGTACATCCAGAACTGCAAGGAGATCGGCATCGAGGTCCTGGGTCCGGACATCAACTCGAGCGAACTGGACTTCACCATCACCGGCCCCAACCAGATCCGCTTCGGCTTCGCCGCCGTCAAGGGCCTGGGCGACGCCGCCCTGGAGGCGATCCTGGCGGCCCGGAAGGAGGAGGGAGGCTTCAAGGACTTCTTCCACGCCCTCAAGGCCACCGATCTGCAGAAGGCCAACCGCCGGGTCTGGGAGGCCCTCATCAAGGCCGGCGCCTTCGATTCCATGGAGCCCAACCGGGCCGCGCTCATGGAGGGCCTGCCCTCGGCCCTGGAGAACGCCGGCAAGGGCGGCCAGGACCTGGGCATGGTCTCGCTGTTCGACGAGGCCGAGATGGCCAGCCTCGCCGACAACTGGTCGCTGCCGGAGTCGGTGGAGTTCTGGTCGCGCAAGGACCGCCTGCGCTACGAGCGGGAATCCCTGGGGCTCTACGTCTCCGGGCACCCCCTGGAGGAGTTCAAGGACGCCCTCACCGTCCACACCGTCGGCTCCATCGCCGCCCTCAAGGAGGCCGCCGCCTCGGGCCGCTACCGGGACCGGGACGAGGTCACCCTGGGCGCCATGGTCAGCAACGTGACCTTCAAGACCAACGCCAAGGGCGAGCCCTGGGCGATCCTCTACCTGGAGGACCTCACCGACAAGGTCGAGGCCCTGCTGATGGCGGGCAATTTCAATCCCATCAGCAAGAAACGTGGCCGCCCCTTCGACACCTTCCGGCACCTGGCCCTGACCGACGCGCTTCTCCGGGTCACCGGCGAGCTGAAGATCGAGACAAGCGGCAACGGCAACGGCAATGGCGGCGGCACGGGCGAGGACGAGGAGGAGGAGCAGACGATCATCAAGCTGTTCGTCACCGGCCTCGAGAGCCTGGAGGATTTCCAGGGCAAGGGCTTCAGCGGCGCCCTGGTGCGCCTGCCCAAGGGCGAGTTCCCGCCCCGGCTGGTGCCCCTGCTACGGAACTACCGCGGCAGCCTGCCCCTGCAGCTGGAGTACCAGCACGCCACCGGCCTCCAGGCCCGGGTCCGGGCCGGGGCCGAACTCAACGTCCGCTTCGATCCGGACCTGGCCGACAAGGTGGCCCTGGAAGCCGGCTGCGCCCTGAGCTGGACCTACTGATCCGAGGAGCCGCATGTTCCGCACCTATCTCGCCCTGTTCCTGATTGCCGGAGCGCCCATGACCGCGAGCCAGCCGATTCCCGACTTCTCCCAGACCGAGCGGGCCAAGGTCCCCGACGCCTACAAGTGGCGATCCACCGACATCTATGCGGACAACGCGGCCTGGCGGACGGAATTCGAGGCGGTCAGGCAGCGCATCGCCGCCCTCGCCCCCCTGGGCCGGGTCTGGACCGCCTCCCCCAAGGACATGGGCGATTTCATGACCCTCCTGGACGAGGTGAACCTGCGGGGCACCCGGCTCTACCAGTTCGCCAGCCACCAGGGCGACATGGACCTGGCCGACACCACCTACCAGAAGATGAAGGGCGAGGCCCAGAGCATGCTGGTCGACCTGGGCGGGCAGCTGGCCTTCATGGATTCCGGGCTGCTGGCCCTGGGCCAGGAGAAGGTGGAGGCCTACATCCAGGCCGAACCCCGGCTGGCCCCGCACCGGGTGGGCTTCCTCAAGACCCTGCGCATGAAGGACCACATCCTGCCCGAGGGCGAGGAGCGGGTGGCGGCCACCGCCGGGCTGTTCACCAGCGCCCCGTCCGCGGCCGCCGGGATGCTCAACAACGTCGACATGCCGCACGCCGAGGTGACCCTCTCGGACGGCCATAAGGTTCTCCTCAATACCGCCAACTACAATAAATACAGGGCGTCCAAGGTGGCCGCGGACCGGCGGATGGTGATGGCCACCCATTTCGCCGAACAGGCCCGCTACGAGAACACCTTCGCCACCCTCCTGGACGCCAGCGCCAAGCAGGACCTGTTCCAGGCCCGGATCCGCAAATACCCCACCTGCCTCGATTCCGCGCTCTACCCGGAGGCCATCGACCCGGCCGTGTACCGCAACCTGGTGGCCACCGTGAAGGCCAACCTCGCCCCCCTCCACCGGCTCCTGAAGCTGCGCGGCCGGATGCTGGGCCTGGCCGACCTGAGCTACGGCGACGTCTACGCCTCCGCCGTGCAGTCGGTGGACCGGAAGTTCACCTACGACGAGGCCCGGGACCTGGTCCTCAAGGCCACCGCCCCCCTGGGCCCCGACTACCGCAAGGGCATCGAGCAGGCCTTCACCCGCGGCTGGGTGGACATCTACCCCAACAAGGGCAAGCAGTCCGGGGCCTACTCCAGCGGCGTCTACGGCATCCACCCGTTCGTGAAGATGAACTTCGACGGCTCCCTCAACCAGGTCTCCACCCTGGCCCACGAGCTGGGCCACGCCATGCACTCCCACCTGTCCGAATCCGCCCAGCCCTTCCCGACCGCGGAGTACCCGATCTTCCTCGCGGAGATCGCCAGCACATTCAACGAGAACCTGCTCATGCACCACCTCCTGGACACGGTCGCCGACGACACCCTCAAGCTTTTCCTGCTCGACAGCTACCTGGAGACCCTGCGCGGCACCCTGTTCCGCCAGACCCTGTTCGCCGATTTCGAACTGGCCATGCACGAGCGGGTGGAGCAGGGCCAGTCCCTCACCCCCGACTGGCTGGACCACAAGTACCTCGAACTGACCCGCCTCTACTACGGCCACGACGCCGGGGTGATGCGGGTGGACGACTACATCAAGGCCGAGTGGTCCTCCATCCCGCACTTCTACTACAACTTCTACGTCTACCAGTACGCCACCGGGATCGTCGCCTCCATGGCCCTGTCCGAGGCCGCCCTGAAGGACCCCGCCGCCCGGGACGCCTACCTGGCCTTCCTGCGCTCCGGCGGCAGCCGGTTCCCCCTGGACACCCTCAAGGCCGCCGGCGTGGACCTGACCACCCCCGGCCCCGTGCAGGCCGCCCTGGCCGCCTTCGACGCCCTCGTGGCGCGCATGGAAGCGCTCTACGCGAAGGTCGCGCCCGCCGGATCGTGATCCGCCGGCCCCCGCCCACCCCCGTCCGCTTCTGATCGGCGCCGCCCTTTTTGCCCGGCGGGAATCGGATCTCTTGCAGCACAATGAAACAAACCGACGCCACGTCGCAGGGGTTCCCGTTTGCTGTTCGTCGCCTTCGTCGTCCTCGCCATCCTCCTGCAGGCCTGCCACCGCCGGCTGCTCCGCCAGCTGCTCCCGGACCGTTTCGTTCCGGCCCTTACCGCCGCCCTGATCCTCCTCCACCTCCCCCTGGTCTTCTACATGACCATCCGGCTGAGCGGCCACGGCGCCTTCCTGCCCTGGCTCCGGCCCCTGGCCCGGGCCGGCGCCTATTTCCAGATGTTCACCCTGATGAACCTGGTCATATGGGCCTGCGCCAGCCTGGTGTGGCGCCTGCGCCGGTGGGGCCGGCCCCGGCCCGCCCAGCCCCTCGAGGACCCCGAGCGCAGGCGTTTCCTCCGCCAGAGCTCGGCCCTGGGCGTGGCCCTGGCCACCTACGGGGTGGTCCAAGGCGCCCGGGAGGCCCACGCCGATCCCGAGATCGTGCGCCTGGAGCTGGCCTTCCCGGATCTGCCTGCGGGCCTGGACGGCCTGCGCATCGCCCAGCTCTCCGACCTCCACGCCGGCCCCCTGGTGCATCCCGACCAGGTGGCCCGCTGGCGCCTCCTGGCCCAGGCCGAGCGCCCCGAGCTGCTCCTCGTGACCGGCGATTTCGTCGACAGCCTGCCCGAGGAGGCGCAGCAGGTGGCGGACGCCTTCAAGGGCTTCCCCGCGCCCCTGGGCCGGTTCGCCATCCTGGGCAACCACGACTACTTCACCGACCCCCGGCCGATCTGGCGGATCCTGGAGGCCGGCGGCTTCCACTTCCTCGAGAACCGCTCGGCCGTGATCGAACGCAACGGCGCCCGCCTGGCCCTGGTCGGCCTCCAGGATCCGATGGCCAGGCACGGCCACTTCCAGGACATCCGCTACGGCCCCGGCCCCTCCCCCCAGCTCGCCACCCAGGGCCTGGACCCCGCCCTCTGGCGGATCTGCCTCAGCCACCGCCCCAGCGACTGGCAACTGGCCCGCCAGACCGGAGCCCGCCTCACCCTCTCCGGCCACACCCACGGCGGCCAGATCAACCTCATCCCCGGCCTCAGCAGCGCCCTCATCATGGGCAAGTACGCCCGCGGCCTGTACCGCCGCAAAGGCCAGGTCCTCTACGTCAGCCGCGGCCTGGGCGTGGTCGCCATCCCGGTCCGCATCGGCGCCCCTCCCGAGATCACCATCTTCACCCTCCGCAAGGGTTGAAACCCCCTTCCCCCGGCCGGGAGGTTGCGCTAGAATCAGAGTTCGGCATAACCGTGGCTCCATCGTCTAGCGGTTAGGACGGCGCCCTCTCACGGCGTTAACAGGGGTTCGATTCCCCTTGGGGCTACCAGATAACAAACGACTTAGGCCCGGGAAACCGGGCCTTTCGCTTGCCACAGTAAAACGACGGTAAAAACCTGCCGCTGGAAGCCCTTGGAAATCAGTGGTCAACCCTGGAATAACCGTTGGAGCTCCGAGGGCCATTCGCCCGCGCCTCCGTGGAGGATGGCCCACCATGACCAAGGCAGAATCGAACCGCGCGAACGCCCTCAAGTCCACCGGCCCGAAGACGCCGGAAGGGAAGGCGGCCTCTTCGAAGAATGCCACCAGGCACGGCGCCTACTCGGAAGCCATCCCAGTCCTGGGAGAAGACCTTGAGGCCTTCGAGGAGCTGAGGACCGGCCTGGAGGCCTCCGTGTCACCGGAGGGCGCCCTTGAAGAGCGCCTGGTGGATCGCCTTGCATCCCTCTGGTGGAGGCTCGAGCGCGCGGGCCGGGTGGAAAGGCAAGGGCTGCTGGTGCTGCAGAGGGACTTCGGCTCAAAGGGCCGGGTGGACGTCTCCGATTCCTTCGTGACCGCTTTGAATGCGGGATGGATGGAGCGGCTCATGCGCTATGAGGGGCAGCTGGAGCGCAGCTTCTTCCGCACGATGCACGAGCTGGAGAGGATCCAGGCCCGGCGCAAGGGCGACGTGGTGCCGGTGCCCGCGGCCGTGGACGTGACGGTCCATGGGGCACCAGAGTAGGTTTGGCTTCGTTTCGGCAAAAGCTGTCCGTCCGGCCAGGCGGAGCGGATCCGCGCGGACCTGGGCCCGGGCTTTGGCAGCTTGGCGGCCGGCAGGGGGTGGCCAAGGCGCTGCCGCTGGAGCCGGCGGCCGCGGGCTGGCCCCGGGGTTGCCAGGGTGGAAACGTTACCGCCTGGTGGTCGCCGCGGTGGATCCGGCCGGGCCCGGCGGAGGTGCGCGCCTGGGTGCAACTGCAGGCTTTGCGCAACGCGGCGCAGCCCTGCCGGCCGGGGAGCTGGCCCGGGCCAGGCGGATTCGTTTCCGGACATGGGCGGAGGTGAGGGGCTCCCTGTAGGTGATCCGGACAAGGACCACGCCACGAGAGGCACAGACCCGGGCTTTCCTGCGATCGCGCGCCTTCAGGTCGCGGAGGGCATCTTCTCCGCCCCAGGCCGATATGGCGCTGAAGTGCTGCTGGCCCTGGTATTCGAAGGCGAGGGCGAGCATGGGCAAGAAGACGTCCAGTTCAAGGCCGCTGAGCCAGTCGGGGCGGAAGTGGCGCTCCAAGGGCTGCTTGGGGAAGATCTTCCGCACCAGCGACGCCAAGAGCGTCTCCGAGACCCAACCCTCGCCCACCTTGCGGAAGCCGAACTCTCCCCGGGCCAGGTTCTCGACGTAGTGGATGACGGCTCGCCTGTCTCGGGTGGCTTGACGATCCCTTTCTTTCAGGTGGCTGATGTAGGGGTTCCCCTCATCGATCTGGCGCTGCTTGATCGCGGCTTGGATTCGGAGCCGGTTGGCTTGGCAGCGGTCGATCAGGGCTTGTAGGTCCGGCGGGCACACATCAGGCAGGTAGATCATCTCCCAGGACATCACCCCCAGCTGGAGGTAGGTCTGGTTGATGTACCAGCCGAAGCGTTCACGGAAGGAGACTCCGGACAGCCCGTTTTCCCAGCGCATGGATGGAGTGGCCAGGTTGCAGCGGTGACACAAGCCCTCATGGAAAGTGAGGTCCTTCATGGGATCGAACCCCGCGACCTGGGAGCGCCGGATGAGTGCCGCGGGGAAGTGGTTGGCGGCCAGGGGAGCGCGCTTCTGTGGGAGTGCGTTCGAATCCCACGCGCTGGCCTGACGCAACTGGAGGTAATTCTGGACATGGGGGGCAGTGCAGGCGCAGAGGCATACCTCTGTGTCTCGAGCTCGGGAGAACCCCATGAAGGTCCCGTACAGGCCCGGATAGTGGACCCAGGGGAATGGCAGTTCCTCCTGTGCCACGTCATCGGAGGCCACGGCCAATTTGAGGCGCTTCCGCATGGGAGGCTCCGAGGTAGGTTCCAGGAACCAAAGGACGGCTGAGACGCTCGGAGCATGTCAGCAAAGCCCTTATTTTTCAATCACATTTCACGTAATTTTCTATTCATCATTTCAAAAGCAAGGTTACATAATGAATGTTATCGAAAGTTGTATTCAATGAATAAAACTTTCTTGACGTCTCACGCGCGCGCGAGGATGCTGGAGGTATGGAGGTGTTCAACATGGCGGTGGCGAAGAACCCAGGAGTAGGCCAGGGGCGAGGAGGTGGGCGCCCGAAGGGGAAGGCCAGCGAACGCGGCGAGGAGCGCGAGGCCAAGCCCGTGCAGCTCCGCCTTTCCCCCCGTGCCGTTGAGCTGGTCCAGGCCACGGCCGCAGCCGGCAAGGTTCGGCCCTGGCAGGTGGTGGACAGGTTGATCCTGGCGGCCCTGGACACCTTGCCGGGTGGAAACGTTGCCACCCTTGCCCCGGGCCCGGAGGCGCCACCGATCCCGCCCGAGGTCCTGGAGATCGCCCAGGAGTGCGCCGCCTTCCTGGAAGCCCAAGAGGATCGCCGCGCCGCCCTGGAGGCCTTGCGCCGGGCCTGGAAGCAAGCCTTGGCCCTCGCGCAGCGGGATCTCCGCGCCGTTCCCTAATCCAGAACGATCGACCCTCAACCTTCCCCGGCGCCGCCTGACGCGAAGCGCCTGAACCCCTCACCACAGAAGCCCCTTCACCTCTGGCCCAGGCTTTGACCTGGCGCCGGATTTCCAAGCCTTTGCCGGAAACACCCGGCCCATCATCGGAGATCTCATGACCCGCAGCACCCGCCCCGCCGTTGCCCCCGTTCACGCCCTGGGAATCCCGCCCACCACGGCCCGCCTCAGCCCCTTGGACGGAGGCTTGGGCTCCGCAGACCTCACTACCTCACTCGAGAGGGCCTCTCTGCTTACCCTCAGCCTTCACGAGCTGCTCGTGGCTGCCGGGCGCCCGGAACTTGCCCGGATCGCGTGGACGGTCTACCTGGAAACCAGCATGGCGGCTGAAAGGGTGGGTGAAGCCCTGGGCCTGAATGTGGACGTCGCCTGACCCCATCCGACGGTTGGAATTCTCGTGAGCTCAAAATCCCCCGGGCGGCCCTGTTAATTCAGGCCGTCCGGGGTTCGATAGGTTTGCCCCCGGTGGAAGTGGACCTTGTACCATTCCCACACCTCCGGCCAGGAAAAGAGCAGGGACCGGCCTTCGCGGACATGGGGCATGCCTTGGGTCTGCCAGGCCTGGATGGTGACGAAGGCGAGGCCCAGGCCACGCGGGGAGGCCTTGAAGCAGCGGCTCAAGTCCTTCCATGGGATCAAGTCGCGGCCGGCGATGATTTCCTCGATGGTCATGGGGACGCCCTGCATTACTTGAGGATCAGGCTACCAGGAACCGCCAGAGCGCCACGCCCGCGCCTGTGAGCATCGCCAGGGGCAGGGCGCAACCCACCAGGCGCCCCACCTTTCGCTGGCGCCCGCTCCGTGACAGCGGGATTCCGATCTGCCTGGACAGCCGGGCCTGAGCCTGGGAGACGCCCAGGGCGCGACGCCAGGAAAAAGACAGGCCAGGGATTCCGCGACGGCGGGACATGGGGGCTCCGGGGGATGCCAGGATTCTACTCCCCTCCTGGGCGCCGCCGGGCGCCCCTGCAGGCCTGCCCCGCCGGGCGTGGTGGTCGGCCAGGGCCAGCCGGGGCGGCCGCAAGAGGTCGGCCAGGTCAGCACGCCCGGCCAGGTCCTCGCGGTGGATCCGCGCGGGCCAGCTGCTCGAGCTGGAGGCCTGGGCGGGCCCGGGGCGCCGCGGGTGAGGGCCTGGGCGCCGGCCGGGGGGTGGCAACGTTGCCACCTGGT
>Ga0316219_1000427_pt1 | contig 57735 bp, 50 predicted proteins | sample TBH18003PmetaG_FD_203635 | JGI IMG/M metagenome (GOLD analysis project Ga0316219, IMG submission 203635) | Freshwater microbial communities from Trout Bog Lake, Wisconsin, USA - TBH18003P | ecosystem: Environmental > Aquatic > Freshwater > Lake > Hypolimnion/Profundal zone | place: USA...
AACTCAAATCCATACTTCCTGAGGCTTTTGCAGTGATCAAGGAGACTGCCCGCAGGTTTGTCGACAACGAATGGGTGGAAGTGACCGCCAGCGAAATGGACCGCGACATGGCCACACGCCGCAACAGTGTCGAGATTGTTGGTGATATTGCCCGGTACAGGAATTCATGGATCGCTGGAGGTAACCTGATCCGCTGGGATATGGTGCATTACGACTGCCAGCTCATAGGCGGTGTTGTTTTGCACGAAGGTAAGATCGCCGAAATGGCGACGGGTGAAGGGAAAACCCTTGTAGCCACCCTTTCAATGTACCTGAATGCCCTCCCTGGGCGTGGTGTGCATCTGGTTACTGTTAACGATTACCTTGCCCGCCGTGACTCTGAATGGATGGGTACATTGTTTGAATTTCATGGTCTTACCGTCGATTGTATCGACAAGCACGAGCCCAACTCCAATGCCAGGAGGAATGCGTATAATGCGGATATCACTTACGGTACAAACAATGAATTCGGCTTCGACTACCTCCGCGACAACATGACCAGCAATCCTGAGGAAATGGTGCAGCGTCCGCATAACTACGCCATTGTCGATGAGGTTGACTCAGTTCTTATCGATGATGCACGTACACCCCTGATCATCTCAGGGCCTACTCCCAAAGGCGAAAACCAGCTGTTCGAAGAACTCAAACCCCAGGTCGTTAAACTTTACAATGCACAGCGGAACCTGGTCACAAAATTGCTTGCCGAAGCCAAGCAACTGAGCTCCGATCCCAACAATTCAGAGAATCTGAAAAAAGCGGGTGAACAGATATTACGCTCCCACCACGGACTTCCGAAGAACAAGGCGCTTATAAAATTCCTCAGTGAATCGGGGATGAGGGCTCTTATGCAGAAGACAGAGAACTTCTACATGCAGGAACAGTCAAAGAACATGCATATCATCGACGATGAGCTTTACTTCATTATAGATGAGAAAAACAATACTATCGAACTTACCGAAAAAGGGATTGACCTACTCACCGAATCCTACCAGGATTCTTCTTTTTATATTCTGCCGGATATGGGAGCGGTTCTCGCCGACCTGGAACGCTCGGGGCTCTCCGATCTGGAGAAGGTCGAAAAAAAGGATGCCCTGATGCTCGATTATTCCGTCAAATCCGAGAGGGTGCATACCGTGAACCAGCTCATCAAAGCCTATGCCCTTTTTGAAAAGGATGTGGAATACGTGGTGATGGACAATAAAGTGAAGATCGTTGACGAACAGACCGGCCGTATTCTCGAAGGCCGCCGTTATTCCGAAGGTCTTCACCAGGCCATTGAAGCCAAGGAAAGTGTGAAAGTGGAAGCGGCTACCCAGACCTATGCCACCATCACCCTGCAAAATTATTTCAGGATGTACAAGAAACTCGCCGGAATGACAGGTACTGCCGAGACTGAAGCAGGTGAGTTATGGGATATCTACAAACTGGATGTAGTGGTAATTCCCACAAACCGTAAAGTCATCCGCGACGACAGGGAAGATCTCGTTTATAAAACTAAACGCGAGAAATTCAATGCGGTGATAAAAGAGATACAGGACCTTACCGAAAAAGGCAGGCCGGTGCTGGTCGGCACCACCTCGGTTGAGACCTCCGAATTGCTCAGCAGGATGCTCAAGAGGGTAAATGTGCCGCATAATGTGCTGAATGCCAAACTACATGCCAAGGAAGCCGACATCGTTGCAGAGGCAGGTAAGGCTGGAACGGTTACTATCGCCACCAATATGGCTGGCCGTGGAACTGACATCAAGCTGGGCCCCGGTGTAAAAGACGCGGGCGGTCTGGCCATCATTGGTACTGAACGGCATGAATCCCGCCGTGTCGACAGGCAGCTCAGGGGCCGTTCGGGACGCCAGGGCGATCCGGGTAGTTCGCAATTCTTTGTTTCCCTCGAGGATGACCTGATGCGTATGTTCGGCTCCGAACGTATCGCCAAGATCATGGACAGCCTCGGGATCAAGGAGGGAGAAGTGATCCAGCATTCCATGATCACCAGATCCATAGAACGGGCTCAGAAGAAAGTAGAGGAAAACAATTTCGGTATCCGTAAGCGACTGCTGGAATATGACGATGTGATGAACATCCAGCGTGACGGAATCTACAAAAAAAGGAATCATGCACTTTTCGGAGACCGTCTCGCCGTCGATATTGCAAACATGATGTATGATGTGTGCGAAACGATTGTACTGGATCATCATGAAGGGAACGACTACGAGGGATTCAAGTTCGACCTGATCAAGGAATTTGCCGCCGAGCCCCCGATGAAGGAACAGGAATTCCACCAGATGAATGCCTCCGAGGTTTCACAGTCGCTGTTCGATTACATTTACAAGCGTTATAAGCATAAGGGAGAGAACATTGCTTTAAAAACTTTCCCGGTCATAAAAGATGTTCTTGACAATGAACCGAGGTACGAGAATATTGCAATACCGGTAACCGACGGTCTGAAGAACATGCAGGTGGTTGTAAACCTGCGTAAAGCCTTTGATGATAAAGGGAAAGAAGTCGTGCTGTCGATTGAAAAAGGCATTGTCCTTTCGTTGATAGACAATGCGTGGAAGGAACATCTGCGCGAGATGGACGACCTCAAACAGTCGGTTCAGAATGCGGCCTACGAGCAGAAAGATCCCCTCCTGATCTATAAATTCGAATCCTTTGAACTCTTTAAAACAATGGTTCAGAGGACTAATAAGGAGATCCTTTCGTTCCTGATCAAGGCCGATGTGCCCATACAGGTTGAGAACGTAAAAGAAGCGCAGTTGCCTAAGAGGACCGACCGGGGACGATTAAGAGAAGAACGTTCCGACCTGTTGTCGCAGGCTAATACGGATACCCAGGATAAATCGCGCCCCCAGCCTGTGAAGGTTGAAAAAAAGGTTGGCAGGAATGACCCCTGTCCCTGCGGTAGCGGGAAGAAGTACAAGAATTGCCATGGAGCAACACAATAACAGGTAGCGAGGTAGCGAGAAGCGATGTAGCGAAATAATTTCGCTTCTCGCTACCTCACTACCTGGAATGTTTCACAAAAATCGAAAAGAATGAAACTTACACGTATCCTTCTGAAACTTTCCGGAGAGGCCCTGCAGGGCAAACAGGGTTACGGAATTGATCCGGACCGCCTGCTTGATTATGCCAAAGAGATAAAATCTGCCACCGACAAAGGAATACAGATTGCCATTGTGATTGGGGGCGGAAATATATTCAGGGGGCTGCAGGGAACGAAATATGGCATTGACCGCGTCCAGGGAGACTATATGGGCATGCTTGCAACGGTGATCAACAGTATGGCTTTACAGGATGCGCTGCTGAAACTGGGGGTTAAAGTGAAACATCTCGGGGGTATTGCCATTGATCCCCTTTGCGAACGCATGAGCCGTGAAAAAGCCATATCAGGTCTTGAAGAAGGCCTTGTGGTTCTGATCTCCGGTGGAACCGGGAACCCGTACTTTACAACCGATACGGCATCCGCATTAAGGGCTATCGAGATAAAGGCAGATGCCATACTTAAAGGCACCAGGGTTGACGGGGTTTATTCGGCCGATCCCGAGAAAGACAGGAACGCGAAGAAATACGATACGCTGAGCTTTGACGAAGCCATTGAAAAGAATCTGAAAATAATGGACTTAACGGCTTTCACCCTATGCAGGGAAAATAACCTGCCCATCATAGTGTTCGACATGAACAGGAAAGGCAACCTGCTTAAACTGGTCCAGGGAAAAATGACAGGAACCATCGTACAAAAGTGATAATTTTGAATAGCAAACAAAAGATCTGAACTATGCACGAAGAATTAGAGTTCACGCTTGAGGAAGCCAGGGAAGGAATGCAGAATGCATTGCACCATCTCGAGAAAGAGATCCAGAAACTCCGTGCCGGCAAAGCCAATCCTCAAATGCTTGAAGGAGTGAAAATCGATTATTACGGGGTGATGACATCAATTGACCAGACTGCGAACATCAGTTCCCCTGATGCCAGGCAGATCATTGTTCAACCCTGGGATAAAAGCGTGCTGAGCCTTATTGAAAAAGCGATACTGGCTGCAAACCTTGGATTCAACCCGAAAAACGAAGGGGAAATTCTGAGGATACAGGTTCCTCCTCTCACCGAGGAACGCCGCCGCGACCTGGTGAAAAAAGCCCGGAATGAAGCTGAAAATGCAAAGATCAGTATCCGCAACATCCGTCGAAATGCCAATGAAACAGCCAAAAAACTGAAAAAGGACGGGGTTCCCGAAGATGAAGTTGAAAAAGCTGAGGCTGATATTCAGAAAGCCACGGATGACTTTATCAGCCAGGTCGACAGGATCCTTGAAATCAAGGAAAAGGATATAATGACTGTATAATTTTTCGGGGACCTGTTAGGTTTACAGCCGGAAAAGTCCTACTTTCGACGCACTAATTTTACTGTCATGAAGGATGTTGCTGTTGACCAGGATCTTGTTTCATACTGCGGTTTGTATTGCGGGGCCTGTAAAAAATTCGTTACCGGAAAATGCCCTGGATGTCATGAGAACAATAAAGCTGAATGGTGCACTGTTAGGGCCTGCAACCTTCAGAATCATTACCAGAGCTGCGCCGACTGCAAAGAGTTTCTAAACCCGATGGATTGCAGGAAATACAATAACTTTTTCTCTAAATTCTTCGCACTTGTTTTCCGTTCCGACCGCGCTGCCGGTATAGCAAAAATTAAAACCGACGGCTATCGTGCCTTCGCGGCATTCATGGCAGTGCGTAATCTCCAGTCGATAAAAAAGAAATAACGATTAACCGTGCTTGCTGATCCTCTGCAGGCGTTCAGGGTCATTCAATAAAATTTTCTTCCCTTCCACCGTTATAACCCCTTCGTTGTGGAATTTTCGAAGTGTATGTATCACATTTTCTTTTGAGCAGCCTGCAAATTCAGCAAATTCCTGGCGTGACAGGGAAAGCACAAACTCATTGTTTAAATAAATGTTCTGTGAGAGGAATATCAGGATATCGGCAATCCTTCCGTTCACCTGCTTATGAGCAAGGCTAATGAAATTAAAAATCGAACTGCGGAAGACATCCGTGATGAACTGTAGCATTTTGAACAGGTACAAGGTATTCCCCAGGGCGATCCGCGTGAGCATGGCAACATCGATGGTGCAGCCTTCACAATCCTCGATGGCGCATACCGAGAACAGGTTGAACTCTGCATTTACCAGGTTTGCCCCGCCGATGAGAGCAGGAGCTTTATTAATGGAAAGAATGAGATTTTTCCCGTTATCATCCTCATAATTGAACTTGATGATACCTTTTCTTAAGAAAAGGAAATGGGTTGATTTCGCACCCTGCTTTAAAATCACTTCCCCTTTCTTGTAACGGAGCTGCACCGATTTGGACCTAAGCTTTTCAAATTCCTCTTTCTGGATATACTGGCAACTGATTGTCTTGAAAAGACAAGAGTCACATTCGAAAAAACGCTGGTGATTGGGCAGGCTCATATGGTATTTTCAACAAAAATACTTGAATTACATATAACCAAAGGTGAAATAATGCATTTTTTAATGTATTACACAACAGGTAAAACACAATTTTCTTTCAGCCCTGTGTAAAATATTGGCTTTCAGTATCTCCGTATTTTTGTAACGAAATAATTTATTCGGGAATAACCCGGCTCTTATAAAAACTTTATACATGGACATACAAAGCATTTGCGTTATCGGGGGCTTCGGAAAAACAGGCGAGGTTGAAAAAGTGGAACGATTTGAACTGAAGATGGGCGACATCATCAGTATTGTCGGTCCTACAGGATGTGGCAAGACCACACTGATCAATGATATTGAGCTGTTTGCAAACCAGAACACTCCATCAGGCCGCACGGTACTGATCAACGGAGAAACCATGCCCGAAGATTTCAACTTCGACCCCAAGGAACACCCTATCGCCCTCATCTCACAGCATACCAATTTCCTCTCGGACCTTCCCGTGGGAGAATTTCTGAAAATTCATGCAAAGGTGAGAGGGGCCTCAGATCCCGAAAGGTTGATCAGCGAAACACTGGAGTTCGCCAACCAGCTTACCGGTGAAGCGATCATCCTCGCAACCGGGATGACAGAGCTTTCAGGAGGGCAGACCCGTTCGCTTCTGATCGCCGATGCAGTGATCATCGGCAATTCGCCCATCATCCTGCTCGATGAGATCGAGAATGCCGGGATCCACCGTACGAAAGCGCTTGAGCTGCTGAAACAGTACAGGAAGATCTTTGTATTTGTGACCCATGATCCGCATATCGCACTTTTATCGGATTTCAGGATCATCATGAGAAACGGAGCCATGGAGAAACTTATTTGCACCAATCCTGAAGAACGTAAAGTCGCTGGGGAACTGGGCAAAATTGATAACCTCATGCTGAACTTCCGCACCTATATCCGTAATGGGCAGGAGATCTCACACAGTATGATGAAAGAACAGTTGAACATTCTTACGCTAACAAGATAAACTATGAGACTCATAATTTTTGCCGGACCCCCGACCTGCGGGAAGACTACCGTTATAAGGCAGGTCATCAGAAGAATGATCAAGAAAGGTCACAAGCCTGCCTATCTTAAAATTGATGTTCTCTACGCCGACGAGGATAAAATCATCCGTGATGAATTCAATATCCCTTCGAGGAAGCTGTATTCGGGTGAATTATGCCCCGATCACTGCAATGTGGTGGTCCTTGATGAAGCGGTTGAATGGGCTCAGAAAGAGGGCGCTGATTTCCTTTTCGTTGAAACGGCAGGCTTATGCCTTCGTTGTTCACCCTACGTCGAAAATTCACTGGGGGTCGTGGTTCTCGAGGCCACCAGCGGGATGAACCTGCCTTATAAAATCGGCCCCATGCTCACCCTTGCCGATATTGCCGTCATCACCAAAATTGACCTTATATCCCAGGCCGAACGGGAAGTATTCAGGTACAGGGTACTTGAAGCCGCCAAAGAAATCAGGGTGGTCGAAAGCAACGCCCTCTATGGCATCGGAATAGATCCCATCGTTAAACACATCGAAACGACGAATGAACTCGAGTTTCCGATGTTCCTCAGGGGGAATCCCCCGGTAGGGACCTGCACTATCTGCGTAGGGAAAAAGGAAATCGGTGCAAAGAATCATTTCGGAGTACTGCGGACGATGGAGCACGATTTATTTTACATAGGGGAATGATGCGAAGTCACCGGCCTGTCGGCCTTATAAAAAAGCAATGAGGAATCCGCTGATATACCTTGATAATGCTGCAACAACCTGCCTCGATCCCGGCGTTGCTGAAACCATGCAAATCACAGGCCGTGAAATATATGGTAACGCTTCAAGCCTGCATTCCATAGGAACAATGGCCCATGAGAAGCTGGAGCAGGCCAGGGAAGAATGTGCAAGACTGATAGGGGCGAAAGCTGAGGAGATCTTCTTTACCGGCAGCGGAACAGAATCAAATAACCTGGCCCTGAAGGGCATTGCGTTTGCCAATGCCCGCAGGGGGAAGCACATCATTGTATCCTCCATTGAACATGATTGCATACTCAGGACTGCAGCCTGGCTTGAAAAGCAGGGTTTTTTGGTTACTTATCTGCCTGTCGACAGGCAGGGAATCATTGACCTGGATGCCCTGGAAAATTCAATTACCGGCCGCACCATTCTTGTTTCGGTAATGCATGCCAACAATGAGATCGGAACCATAGAGCCTGTTGAAGAGATAGGCAGGCTTTGCCGTGAACGTAATGTTTACTTCCATTCCGATGCCTGCCAGACGTTCGGCAAAGTGCCTGTAAATGTGGATGCGATGAAGGCAAGCCTGCTGACAATCAATGCGCATAAATTACACGGGCCAAAGGGAGTGGGAGCTCTTTATATAAGATCGGGAGTGGCTGTTGAACCCTTGCTACATGGGGGCGGACAGGAGAAAGGGATTCGCTCATCCACAGAGAACGTTCCAGGGATCACAGGCTTTGTAATGGCGGCTAAAACTGCACTGAAAGACATGGACTCAGAGACGGGCAGGATCAATGGTTTGCAGGAGAGAATCATCAGCTCGATCACGAAGAACATCCCGGGTGTGTATTTCAACGGCTCCCTGGGGAAACGCCTGCCGCATAATATCAATTTCTGCATCGAAGGACTGGAAGGCGAAGGCATACGGCTGCAGCTGCTGCTTGACGAAGCGGGAGTTTGCGTTTCAACTGGATCGGCCTGCTCATCGAACGACGGAGGGAATCCCTCGCATGTACTTAAGGCTATCGGGCTGGATCCTTTCCAGGCAAGGGGAGGAATCAGGATAAGCCTTGGACGGTACACGTCCCAAAGTGAAGTGGATAGGTTCCTTACTATCCTCTTTGAAAAAATCAAACTTCTTAATCCTATTTTTTAAGACTGCGGATGACATCCCCCGAAAAAATAAAGTCTGTTGCCCTCGGCAGGGAATTGAATGCAGATGATATCCGTTTCCTGCTTTCACTTGAAGATCCCGAAGAAATCCGGATACTGGGAGCCCTGGCTTATGAAGTGAAAAAGGAAAATGTGGGCAACAGGGTCTACTACCGCGGCCTTATTGAATTTTCAAACATTTGCAGCAAAGACTGCCTCTATTGCGGGATCAGGAAAAGCAATGCCGAACCCCGCAGGTTTACCATGACCGCGTTGGAGATCATCGACGCAGCCATGTTTGCTTACAGGAACCGCTATGGTTCAATAGTACTCCAGAGCGGAGAACGCACAGGAAAGACATTTACAGGTTTTATAACTTCAACGATCAGGAATATCAGGGCCGTTACCGACGGCAAACTCGGGATCACCCTTTCGTGCGGCGAACAAAGCCGGGAAACCTATGAAGAGTTTTTTAATGCCGGGGCCCACCGTTACCTGCTGAGGATAGAAACTTCAGACCGGGAACTTTACGGTAAACTGCATCCACGGGACCGGTACCATGACTTCGATGCCCGGATGCAATGCCTGCGGATACTTAAGGAAACAGGATTCCAGGTGGGCACAGGGGTCATGGTGGGCCTGCCTTTCCAGACCATTGACCACCTTGTCAAAGACCTGATTTTCATCAGGGAAATTGATGCCGACATGATAGGCCTGGGCCCTTATATCGAGCATTCACAGACCCCATTGTATGCTTACAGGGATCAGTTATGGCCTCAGAAGGACAGGCTTATGATGACATTGAAAATGATTGCCGTTCTCAGGATCATGATGAAGGATATCAATATTGCTTCAGCCACCGCTCTCCAGGCTATTGACGGTTTTGGACGTGAAAGAGCCCTGAAGTACGGGGCCAATGTGATCATGCCCAGCCTGACGCCAAGGGATCATCGTAAGGATTACCTTCTTTACGAGGATAAGCCCTGCATTGAAGAAGACCGTGAAGAGTGCAAAGATTGCCTTGAAACAAGGATCAGGATGGTGGGGGATGAGGTCGGCTGGGATGAATGGGGAGATTCGTTGCATTTCAGAAACAGGAAACTTTAAATTTAAACCATATGTTCAAAGAAAACAATGTTCAGACAAGTGTCGCCCTTCCGGGCCTTGATTGCGGCGCATGCGGGTTTCGTACCTGTGATGCTTTCAGCAGCCATCTCAATGCCAACCCGGGTGACCTTAAACTCTGCATCCATATTGAAAACCAGGCCACGAAACCGCTGGACCCGGTTGCCTGCCTGAGTTGTCATCATGTGGGCCTGGGCGAAAAGCTAGGCTGGCAGGATAATCTAAAGCGGGAATTTGATTTTGTACTGGATTCCTTTGATAATGAACCCGGCCCCAGGGAAACCATCCTTCCTTATAACCCGGCCCTTGTAAAAGATCTGGGAGTAAAGAAAGATGACATCATGATAGGCCGTCCCATGGGCATGTCATGCGGCTGCCCGGTGACCCATTGCGGTGTTGTAACTGGCGTAGATGCCCGTAACGGGATCATCAACTGGTGCGTTACAGGCCCTCTGAAACCCCGTTCCCAGGGATTCATCGACATAGGGTATTATGTAGCCCAGGGTTACGAAGGCCTGATTAAAGAATACCGCAGCGAAATAAAACTCGGGATGCGCTACTGGTTCCTGCCCCGCCGCTGCATGCTCCAATGGAGGCATAGCGGCCTGGTCAATGCCGTCACAAAGCTCAAAGACGGTGGTTACAAGGTAAGGATCGAAGGTTTGTTTATCGGATAGCATGCTGCCCCGGAGGATCTGCATGCTAAACTTCTCCTCCTCCCTTCAGCGGCGAAAGATCCATCAGGAATTTTCTGAAATTTCTTTGCTTAGGCGCAAGTTTTTCCGATCACGGTTGTCCAATAGATAAACATAGTGTTAAACCAATAAACAGAAACAATGAAAACCATGATCGGAAGAATCCTGCCTTTGGGCCTTTTACTTGTGTTTGCAGTTTACGGGTATTCACAGAATACGGCAACAACCGCCCCTGCAAAGGATACTAAAACCACGACGGCTGCCTCGTGCAGCGGGAAAAGTATGGAGAATTGCAAAACCAGCTGCACAAGTCACGATAAAGCAAAGTGCGGAGGCGAAACAAAATCCTGCTGCAAGGAAAGTACCGGCAGCAACTGCTGCAAAGGTAAAAGCGGAACAAGCGGATGCCAGGACAAGTCAGGCACAACCAAGGCAACAACTCCTGAGAAGGCAACCACCCCTAAAAAGTAATCAGGGTAATTATAAGGGTCAGGCTGGATTGTTATTCAATTTAGCCTGACCTTTGCTTTGATTTCAAGCTTGCCAATGACCGATTCTGAACTGATCCATGGAATACTTGGGCGTGACCGCCAGGCTTTTCAGTACCTGGTGGATAAATATCAGAAACAGGTGGTTAAAACAGCTTATTATTTTACAGGCAATATGGAAGATGCTGAAGACCTTTCCCAGGATATCTTCCTGGAAATTATTGATTCTGCAGCTTCCTTCCGCCACTCAGCAGCCTTATCCACATGGATCTACAGGATCACGGTGAACCGTTCACTGAACCAGGTGAAGCGTAACAAGAGAAGGGAGATATTCCAGAGGATGGGGCAGATGTTTACAGGAAGCGATGGTGGCAAGGTCTCAGGGTTTACAGCCACAGACCAGGGTATGCCTCACGAGCAAACAGAGAACAGGATGCTTCTGAGAAAAGCCGTAGGAGGCTTACCTGAGAACCAGAGGATTGCTTTCGTGCTGAACAAATACGAGGAACTGTCGTACAAAGAGATCTCAGAGGTCATGAACCTCAGCCTCTCATCAGTTGAATCACTTATTCACAGGGCCAGGCTGAACTTGCAGAAACAACTGCTTGTTCACTTCCCCGAATATCAAAAGAAATGAATACTGACTGCAAATTCATCCGGGATAACCTGTTCGATATACAGGACAACCTGCTGCCGGAAGCCGGAATGGCGAGGTCCCGGGAGCACCTTGCCGGATGCCCAGGCTGTGCTTCGATGCTTTCTTCAATATCCTCTGTTAACGAACTTATCGAAGAAGAAAAAAAAGTCTCCTTCAACCCGTTTCTCGGTACGCGGATCCTGCTGAAGATCGATGCACACAATGCCGTTAACGGCCATCGCGGCATGCCGCAGTTTCCCCGTCTCCTTAGGCCCCTGATGGCTGCTGCACTTATTATACTCGCGGTGCTTACAGGCTTTTTCGCCGGTAAGCAGGGAAGTTCAATCAGGCGTCAAACATCAGGACCGGACCTGAATATCATGAAATCCGAGCTGTTCATATCCGAACTTAATGATGAAGATAAAACAATAGAATTGTATAAATAAACCCGGGCTATGAATTATTTCAATAAAAACAGGCTGGTGTTCTGGATCATGATCCTGGTGATCCTGATCAATATTTCGGCATTCACCACTTTCTACATATTTTACAAAACAGATAAGGCCGCAGCGGCTGCCGATACTGTCTGCTGCAGCGGAACCTGCCGGGTATTGAATGAAAAACTGGGCCTGAACAGCGAACAGGCCGCCAGGGTGTCTGCCATCAACAGGCAATTCAGGGAGAAGACCGAACCCATTGTCGGAGATATCAAGGAAACCCGTGTTGCTATGCTTGACGAGCTTTCTCTTGAAAAGCCCGATACTGCAAAACTAACTGCTTACACCGAAAAGATCGGTGAACTTCAGAAAATCCTCCAGAAAGCTGCAATTGACCAGTTTCGACAGCTCAAACAGGTTTGCACTGCGGAGCAATGCCGCAAATTATCCTCTATCTATTCAGAAGTTTACGGCTGCAGTAAAATGGGCAGGGAAGGGGGAGGTTGTATTCAAAACCAGGCCCCTCAGGGACAGGAAAACAAGGCCTGCGATAAAAATCCATGACCATTTTTTCCTTCTGATTCAATCCTATTATTTACTTTTGTACACAGCCAGGGGTACTTTCACTGATCTTCATCGGTGAAGTTGAAAAGGGAACCCGGTTAAAAACCGGGGCTGTGCCCGCAGCTGTGAGTTCATGAATAACGGCCGTTATCTCCTTGTCACTGTTCCTTCAATGGGACGGGAAGACTTTGTGCCGGAACAAGCCAGAAGACCTGCCTCAGGCTGCAGAAATCGACTTTCGGGTCAAAGGTTGATGAATAAAAAATTAACTCAATTTTTATTACAATGAGATTTAAAAGTTTACTGTTCCCTGTAGTGACATGTTCACTGCTCATGTTCTCAACACATTCAAACGCCCAGGGTTCCTATGTAAAACAAGTCATTACAGCCAATTCAGGCAAGTTTGAGTATAACCCTCCTTACACCGATTATGTTACTCTGGAGTCCTATAATCCACAGACAACACAGATCTACAATTTCGGCGCCATTTATACTCAATCAGCCCAGAATATACTGATAAGCGGGCATTTCGCATTTTTTACAGCCCAGGATTCCATTGCAAAGTACGATCTCAATACCTTTCAGAGGATTTCAGCAATCGCCGATTCAGGGCTTAACCTTATGGCCATGTACAAAGGAAGGTTGCTGGTTTCAAAGCAATATCCTGTAACCCGGGGATATCTTGAGGTGCTTGATACTTCGAACCTGGCCCTGGTGGCAACTATATCCGGCATTTCGGGTGACTGCGGCGGGATTGTTATTGCAAGCGACACAGTATATGTTGCAGTAAACGGGGGATGGATGGGTACCGAAGGCAAACTGGCCATCGTTGATCCTTCATCATGGACCCTTAAAACTGAAGTGAACTTCGGGCATAAGGCCATCGGCATCTTTAATCTATACAGGTATAAGGACAAGATCATTTCAGTTAACAAAACACCTTACGGTGTTGTAGATACCGGGAGCATCACAGTGTACACCGCATCAACCAGGGGTTTCAACAATGTTTTCCTTCCAAAGGCGGTTGGGGCAGGATCAGGAATAAAGGACAGCCTGCTGTACCTGGTTATGAATTACGGCATAGGCTCGATCAATCTGAACACCCTGGCCATTGCCGATACCATTATCGTAAAGGATCCGGGCTCATCGGTATTCACCTACATCATTTCCTCTGCCCTGGATACCCTGAATGGTTTCATCTATGTCAATACAGGCGATTACACGCATGCCGGGACCTGCCTTGTGACCTCCATAAAAGGAGATTCAGTAACCGAATATCCCACGGGTATTTCTTCCGACGGAATTGCCATCGACATACGGGCATATGGAGCGGGAATAGGCGGGGCTCCCGGAGCATCAGCATCCGCGAAGCTTTATCCTAATCCTGTTCATGACAGGCTTAATATCAGTGTTCCGGGCAATATCACGGTGACATCCCTTTCGGTCCTCGATATCAGCGGAAGGGAAATGATGGAAATCAGACCCGGAATCTCATCCACAGGCAAATATGAAATACCTGTTCAATCCCTTGAGCCGGGAGTATATTACCTTGTTATAATGACTGCGGATGGCAGGATAGTCAAACAATTCGCGGTAAGTTCGCTTTAATAGACCGCGATCTCATCAATAAAAATCCAGCTTGGTTGCCCTTTACCTTCATGCCATGCGGGGCATACCCCGTAGTTCTTTGCAGTTACCCTCATGTACCTTGCGGGAGTTGAAGGGAATGCCTGGGTGAAGGGCTGTATGAACACCTGTTCTTCCTTTGGTGAAACAGGGTTAAGCACCTGGTTTATCGAATGCCACCTCTTTCCGTCGGAAGAGAGGGAATATTCAACATATTTCGGAAGGAAGATCCAGGCTTTCTGGTTGTGAAGCATGGTGGTCATGACCGAGGTCACGGGGATCACTTTTCCAAAGTCAATAATCACATCCATATCGTTACCAAGGTAACCCTGCCATAAACCATCATGATGGTCGGTGCTGCCCCTGAGCCCGTCGATCAGGGCGGTTTCCCCTCCTGCCGGGTATCTCTCGGACCACTGGGTCAGGTATTTGATTTTTTTCCCGACTGCAGAATGGAAGAGGAAAACACGTTCACTGATCTTTTCCTTCAGTTTGCCGTCAACGAACAGCCCTGCTTTTATCACCATATTCCCGTTGATCTCGAAAGGATCTTTATAGACTTCGGATTTTATGTTCGGGTCCTTCCCGTTAAGGGTGTAATAAATGGGCACGCCGGGTTGTTCCGACGAGATCACCACTTTCACTTTCCCGGTTTTTTTCTCAAAAATGGTATTGATAGTCGCTTTAAATGAGCCGGCAGAATAGTTCACTTTCAGGTAGTCGAGTTTCTTAAGCTGTGGGTTGAGCCTCGTCCTGAAGCTGGTAAAGTCACGGCCTGAAGCAGGGGACCAGTCCACTTCCGAAAGGGCGATCATTCTCGGCAAAGCCATGTATTGGACCTGCTTTACGCTTGGGATGAATTCGGTCCATATGTTGCCCTGGGCTCCGAGAATATGCTTTTTCTCATCGGCATTGAGTTCTTCGGGTATGGGTTCATAGGAATATACTTTCTTAAGAGTCAGGTACCCGCCGATTGCTTTGGGTTCCGTTGCAGGATCTGCCTGGTATTTGTCAAGATAACAGTAATCCCCCGGGGTCATGATGGCATCATGGCCCTGTCGGGCTGCGGCAATGCCGCCTTCCACACCCCTCCACGACATTACGGTGGCTTCAGGAGGTATGCCCCCGTCAAGGATCTCGTCCCAGCCGATGATCTGCTTGCCTTTCGAAACGACGAATTTTTCTATGCGTTTCACGAAATAGCTCTGGAGCTCATTTTCATCTTTCAGTCCTTCGGCTTTCATCCTGGCCTGGCATTTGGGGCAGGATTTCCAGTTGGTCTTCTCCGCCTCATCACCACCTATATGAATGTATTTCGAAGGGAACAGGTCCATGACCTCGGTGAGTACATCCTGCAGGAAAATGAAAACAGAGTCATTCCCGGCGCAATAAATGTCCTTGTTGGGCCAGTAGGAGCCTGTAGGTACCGTGAACGGACCACCGGTGCAGGAAAGCTGCGGATAGGCCGCAAGCACTTCAACGCAATGCGCCGGCATCTCGATCTCGGGAATGATGGTGACGTTGCGGTGGGCTGCGTAACTTATAATATCCCGGATCTCGGCCTGGGTGTAAAACCCTCCGTAATTTGCAACCTCATTTGCTTTCTGGGGCTCCCTTTTGTCCCAGGGAAATTCCTCGCGGTTAACCCTCCAGGCCCCGATCTTCGTAAGTTTCGGGTATTTCCTGATTTCTATCCTCCAGCCGTTGTCGTCGGTGAGATGCCAGTGAAATACGTTCATCTTGTACATGGCGATCAAGTCGATGTACTGGTAAATGAATTCCTTTGGGAAGAAATGACGTGAAACATCCAGGTGCATCCCGCGGTATGAGAATCTCGGATGATCCTTTATTTCAAGGCAGGGAACCGTAAATTTTGAATTAGCAGCATTGCCGGCTGAATAAACCTCGGGAGGCAGAAGCTGGATCAGGCTTTGCAGGCCGTAAAAAATACCCGCCCCTGTGTTGGACTCCACCAGGATCCGTTCGGGTGTGACGGTTAACATATAACCTTCGGCCGGGAGGTTTCCTTTCTTTGTCAACTGAAGGAAGATGGCATTCTTAACAGATTTAATGTCTTTTGGAGTTTCCTGGACTTTAATTCCTTTCAACCCTGCCTGGTCGAGGAGATCTTTGAAGAAACCTGCGCTCCATGCAGCATCGGAGTCGATCGACTCAACATAGATGCTTGTACTTGAATTGATCTCAAAAGAGCCCGTTTTCATTTTTATCGAAACCGGTTTCGGGATAATGTTGATAGTGGTATTGGCCTGGGCCAATAGTTGCAGGGATCCTGCGACACAAAGTACGGCCAGCAACAGACAGAGTTTCTTTATCATAGGTTTAATCGTTTCGGGTAAAGTACCCGCTTCCGGGGCGGAACCCGGGTCCAGGGAACGTCCTGGGGTTAATACTGTTTTATCTTAAGCGGATTTTTTGCAAAGATCAGAAATTATTCCTTCCATGGCAGCGGCATTTTCTTCCATGCTTTGTACGAGTTTCAACTGTGCCCTTGCCCTTTGAAGGTTATGGCCCGGGAAATGGATCTTGTAGTAAGTGTCGCCGGCCAGGTGGTCGGTAAGGAACCTCAGGCTGATAATGAAGGTCATGAACCTGGCTGAAAATGCGAGGTGTTTAATTTCGTTTGGTGTAAGTGAATCTCCTGCAGTTTCTATAAATCCCCTGCTGTAGGCTTTGAAAAGTTCAAGGTCTATGTTTACTTTCGAAAGATCGGGTTCATCCTCGGCTCCGGTATTTGCCCCGGTGCGGATGGCATCGCCGAAATCATACAGAACATAACCCGGCATTACGGTATCAAGGTCAACGATGCAGACAGCCCTGTTGTTGCTATCAAAAAGGATATTGTTAAACTTGGTATCGTTATGGGTTACCCTCAGAGGTATCTGCCCTGAACGGCCAAGTTTCAGTATGGTATGCATTTCCTCAGCACGTTCTTCCACAAACCTTATCTCCTCCTTCGCCTCTTCAATCCTGCCTTTGGGATCTTCCCTGCAAACCCTTCGGAAAGCTTCAAACCGGGTCTCGATATTATGAAAATCGCGTATAGTTTCAGACAGGCCTGCAGCATCCATATCGGAAGTCAGCTTAAGGAAGAGTCCGAATGCTTTTCCCCCTTCATGCGCCAGTTCAGGCCCCGGTACCAGGTCGTAGCTCCTGCTTCCCCTGATATGGTTGTACATTCTCCAGTAATTCCCATCCTCATCCTTATAATATAAAAGGTTCTCTGATGACGGGATCAGGTGCAGGCTTTCAAAAGGGATTTCATGTTTGCCTTCATCGATCTTTTTCGAAATATGTTTCGTGACTTTCAGGATGTTATCCGTAAGCATGGGAACATCAGTAAAAACTTGATGGTTGACCCTCTGCAGCACGAACTCCCTGGCTTCTTCCGGATCAGTTTTAATATGGTAGGAATCATTGATATGCCCCGAGCCAATTCGTTCGAATCCAATGGGAGTGCAATCGATCCTGAATTTTGATGCGATATGAAGGATATCTTTCAAGCAGATTACAGTTTTGCCGGCAAATATCAGGATATTTTTTCTGAACTTTTGTTTCAGTTTTTTTATATTAAAAGTCATTATCTTTAAATTTAAATTTCACCGGTGAAAAATCGTTTTAAGATTTTACTTTGTTGCATCATTCCATTCTTTACAGGATTTGAAACTCAATCACAATCTCTAAAGATTTTATGGCAACACTGTTATGGGGGAAGTGCGGACGATTTTGGAATTTCAATCGTCCCCTCTCCCACAGGCTATTATCTATTTGGGGAATCAGCATCATTTGACGGAGATGTGCATGGTCAGCATGGCATGGGTGATCTCTGGTTATTATCCATTGATTCATCCGGAAACTATCTCAACTCAGCATGCTATGGTGGTTCAGAAGATGATTATGCACAACAGATGAATCGTTGCCTTGATGGCGGGTATATGTTATGCGGATCCCCATTTTCGGTAAACGGGAATGTGACCAATAATCATGGAGGAAATGATTTCTGGGTGATCAAGGTGGATAAAAATGGTAATCTGAAATGGGAGAAATCCTTAGGTGGTTCATCACCTGATTGGGGAATGTGCGCTTCGGAAACCGCCGACGGAGGGGTAATTGCCGGAGGATGGACAGGGTCGACTGATGGAGATGTAAACTGTACGCATTATAGCAATGTAGATGCATGGATGGTCAAGCTTGATTCCTCAAGGAATATTCAATGGCAGAAATGTTATGGCGGAAGTGATATTGACGCAATTCAACGGATTCTGCCTCTGGGTGATGGTTCTTACTTATTTATGGGATCCACCAGTTCCCATGATGGAGATATCACGGATCAACATGGTGCAGGAGATTTTTGGGTGGGAAAAACAGATCATTGGGGAAATCTGCTATGGAACCACTGCTATGGAGGAACGGCATATGATAATCCTCTTTTTATTAAACAACTTTCTGATGGAAATTATATCATTGGAGGTGGGACCACATCTAATGACGGTGATGTGTCTGGCAATCATTCATTTAGCGGATACTGGGACATGTGGATCATTAAAATTTCGCCGGATGGGGTTCTTATCTGGCAACAGTGTTTTGGTGGGCATATGAATGAAGGCATGGAGGATGCAATTGAGCTATCAGGTCAGAGATTATTGTTAATTGGCTCTTCTTTTACTCCAGATAACAGTGGGGATGTCCTATGTATTCATCATGGAGCGGGTACTTATGATAATTGGCTTATCATGGTATATGACTCGACTTTGGTTGGAATCCCGGAGAATACTAAGGTTTCTGAAGATATTATTGCTTTTCCCAATCCGGCATGCGACTTTGTGAAATTCTCCTGTAAATCAAAAAACATCAATACTACCATTGACATTCAAATTACCGATCAACTGGGAAGGATCATAAAAACACTTATACTGAGTCCGGGAATCAGCGAACAAATATGGGATACGAGGAACATACTTTCCGGTATATATTGTTATTCCTATAAGTCCGGTAACCTCAGAAAGACCGGGAAAATCGTGATCATTAAATCATAAGACATGCCGGGGTACATGTCATTGATTAAACTTAAGTTTGCAGGAGTAAAAGTGATTTTAAATAGCCCGAATTCCTTTCCATTTCTAAATTAAAAAAAAATCCTGGGAATTATCTATTTTTGTAAGAACGATCAGACAATTGACAAAAGAAGAGGTTATAAAATTTTGGCTGGAATCCTCAGATAAGGATTTTCAAACTATGATTCATTTATTTGAATCAGGCGATTATATGTGGTCATTATTTATCGGTCATCTTGTAATAGAGAAGCTGCTCAAAGCTTATTATATTGACAAGCAGGATGAAAGTTATCCAATGGTCCACAATCTTCTGCGAATTGCAGAAAAAGCCGGAATGGTTCTGAATGACGAACAGCAAATCTTCTTTTCCACGGTTACGGGATTTAACATAAACTCAAGATACGATGACTATAAGCAATCATTCTATCAGAAATGCACACGCGAATTTACCTCACTCTGGATAGAAAAAATCAAAGATCAAAGATTATGGATCAAAAATCAGCTATTGAGATAGGGCGAAAATATTTCAGCTTGTTGCTGAAGAACGATTATCCTGTAAAAAGAATGTTGTTATATGGTTCCTATGCTCGTGGAAATCAAAACCCGGATAGTGATATAGACCTTGCCATTGTATTAAATGAATTGTCGGATCCTTTCCAGACCCAGGTTAATTTATTGAAACTTACCTGGAATTTTGACACCCGAATAGAGCCTCATCCATTTGATGAACAGGACTTTACTTTCACTAATCCGGTAATCATGGAAATTCTTAGAACCGGGATTGATATTTCAGTCTGATTTATTGATTTACGCAATAGTTTAGATTCTTTATCCGGATTGACCCATTATGCCTGATCCAGGATATTCTTCGCCCTCCTTATCCTTTCCGCATCCACCACCTCATACCCGTATTCCGAAAGAGCGGGTTTGCCCATCTTTACATCGTTCCTGAGGAATTGCATTGAACTGGGGACCTGCCTGGTGAGGTACAAATGAAATTCGGTGGCGCCCGTAAGCCGGATGGCTTCTTCGAGGTTGTGTTCCTTGATACCATGACCGGGCATGATGATGATACGGCCCTTAGCATGTTCAATGAGCTTACTGATCAGTCCGGCACCAAGCAGGGCGCTGTCGCTTTGCCCGGAAGTCAGAACTCGGTCTATACCTAAGGAGATGAGGTCATCCAGGGCTTTGAAGGGATCGGCTGTCATGTCGAAAGCGCGGTGACAGGTGACCTGCATAGGGCGGGAGATCCCGGTTAAAATTTCCATGCGTACCCGGTCGATTGTCCCGTCGGGCTTCAGAATACCAAAAACCACCCCGTCGGCTCCAAGCTCTTTGGCTGTGAGGATGTCATTCTTCATGATCTCAAACTCAGCATCGGAGTATAGGAAATCGGCCCCCCGGGGGCGTATCATCACCATGATGGGAATCTGCAAATGCTGCCTTGCAAACCTGATGGTTCCAGCGCTGGGAGTACAGCCTCCTTCCATCATGTTTTCGCAGAGTTCTATGCGGTCGGCGCCGCCTTTGGCGGCTTCAACAGCGGAGATAGCCGAATTAACGCAGGCTTCAAGTATTTTCTTCATTTGTAAAACATGGTTTAATTTATCTCCAAACCTACAGCCAGCGGCTCATGCCCATTCCTTCGGCGCAGTTGGTGCAGATCTCAAGCTGTTTCCGCTGACTTAGTATCTTTTGCCTGAAATCCCTGTATGCACCGCCCTTCCATATTTCACTGAAACTGTTAACCCCGATATCCCCAAGTACATTCCGGGCATCCTTGTCGTAACAGCAGGGGACTACCTTACCGTCCCAGCTGATCACACAACTGCTCCACATCCTGAAGCAATGATTCGGGAGGGTGTTTTTAATCCTCCATTCTCCATTCTCCATCCTGTATCTTGAATATTTCCCTGAGGATGGCATAAGGGGGTTGCCATTCTTAAAATTGTAAAACTGAGCGCTCTTGATTTCAACTTTATCACCTCCCCATTCGATCCCTTTCTTCCTGATCGAATGAACCTGGTTCTGGTTTGATCTCAGTACCAGGAACTGTATGATGATCTTTGGTGTATTGCTTCTTAATTTCCGTTTGGCTTTGGCCAGGGCTTTGATTCCCTGTATCACTTTTTGCAGGGAACCTCCGGCCCTGTATGATTCATAGACCTGCTGATCGGTGCCGTCGACGGAAATAATAAGCCTGTCAAGTCCTGATTTCACCGTGGCTTCAGCATTCACAGCATCCAGGAAATGCCCGTTGGTTGATGAGCTTACAAAGATTCCTTTGGACTTCGCGTAAACGGTGAAATCAAAAAAGAGGGGGTTCAGATAAGGCTCTCCCTGGAAGTACAGTGTAAGCCAGGCAAGGTCAGGGGACAGCTGGTTGATGAGCGACCTGAACATATCCATATCCATAAAGCCTGCGGGCCTGCTGAGTTCTTTCATTCCGCTGGGGCATTCGGGGCAATGCAGGTTACAACGGTTTGTAGGTTCTATGCTCACCGCAGCCGGCATCCCGTAATGAAAGGGACGCCTCAGAATACGCGACAAAAGATATCCGTATACAATTTTATAAAAATTAAGGATACGGGAGTAGGACAGGTACTTCAAGGCCTGAGCATTTTATTCAACCTGGTCGTTGGGCATGGCGTCAGGCATGATCTGCCTGTCATGCTTATCCTTTTTATGCTTTTTCCGTTTTGCAAGGAAGTCCTTGCCCAGCGAAAACAGTTTGCCCATTACGGTTGCGGTTGTGCTTACCTCGTCGATGAGGGTGCCCATAAGATTACGGAATGAAAGCAGGTGGACAAGGTTCTGGTAATTGTTTTTAATGCCTTCTTCACGACGGTCGATTTCGGTCTGTAGTCTTTCTTTCTCGCGCAGAAGGTCGGAAAGGGATTTGATTCGGTTCAACCTGACCTTGTATGGTTCGTTAGTCGTCATTTTCCTCCTCCATTATGATTTTTGAAAGTTTTTTAACCAGGGGATTGATGAAAAATTTGTACCTCATCCCGTAAATAACCAGGCCCATTATAACGTAAAATCCCACGATAATCAGGGCGCCGACGAAGGTAGGTCCGACTTCATCCCCGTACCAGAATACAAAGGCAAAGGAGATGAACAGGAGCAGGAACATGCCGAGGATAAAAAAGATCACCGACATCAGGAAGTAAGATGCCAGCCTGGCGATCTTTTCGGTTAGTAAGAGTTTGACGTAGTCTATCCTCAGGTTGACGTAATCCTTCACGTTTTCCGTTATGGATGAAATATTATCCGATATGCGGTTTGGTTCCATAATACTTTTATAAATATTGAATTAAATCTATATCCTTCAGGCCGCTGGAGTTGCCCCGTGTTCAGTCTTCCCGGCCTCGTCTTTCTTCTCGGAAGTCAGCACCTCTTTAAGTTCCTCGAAACTGGTGGGGAAGCCTTCTTCCAGTTTATCGGCAATATCCATGATTTTATCCCTGATCTTTTTCCGGGTCCTGGACCCTTTTTCGGGTGCAATGAGCATGCCGATGCCGACACCTATGGCAAGCCCGGCTACCGCAGCTATAAGGATGTTTGACTTTGAGGCCATAATTTTATTTTTAATAACGATTTATTATTTCATTTCTTTTATAAACCTGAAATTACTCAGGAATTCCGTAGCCACTATCTTCAGGAAGCCATATGCAGGAACAGCCACGATCATGGCCGGTATGCCGCCCAGGCTCGCAGCTGCTATCACAACCAGGAAGATCTCAACGGGGTGGGCTTTCACGCTCTTCCCCTGTATGAAAGGCTGGAATACATTGTTGTCGATAGTCTGCACTATCAGCATTGCAACAGCGATCTTGATGGCCATGGGCCAGATCTGGTCGTAGTTTCCTGCGCTGATCACCCCTGTTAGGCCGAGCAGTACGCCCGTGATCACCGCAATGATACCCCCTATATATGGAATAATGATAATGATACCGGCAAAAAATGCGATCACAAGAGCCCCCTCAACGCCTATGATCAGAAGGGCAATAGAGTAAGTGACTATATTGGCCATGATCTGTATGATCAGCCCGATGAAATACCTCGACAGGAGTTTCTTGCTCCTCTGCATCACATTCCTGGTCCGTTCCTCATATTTCTCAGGTACTATCCTTAATAACAGACCCGGCATCATGTGGTTGTCGTAAAGGAAGAAGAAGGAGAGGAAAAGAATGGAAAAAACGTTGAAAAAGAAGGAACCTGTGAATGAAATGATTCCTGAAAGCAGGTTGGAAAATAAATTAAAGTCGATCAGCTTGACTATCATGTCCTTCAGCGATGTTTCAAGCGTGGAGCCTTTCGGGATTATCCCGTATTGATGCAAAGTGGCCTGGAACCAGGTAATCTGGGACTGGAAGTGTTGGACCAGCTTCGTTGTATCGATCTGTGAGATCATTCCTGCTTCGCGTATGACCAGGGGAATGAAAAAGGAGAATAGTCCGAATATCAGGACTATCATCAGGATTAGCGTAATGGCAACTGCCAGCCCTCGCGGGAAATGGATCTTCCCAATCCTGATCCTGTTAAAAAGTTCCACCAGGGGCGTTCCTACAATAGAGATCACCATAGCTACGATGATGAAGACCACGATATGCGAAAAATACCAGACCAGGAAGCCGCTTATCCCAAGAAATAATAAAATGAAAAACAGCTTGTAGCGTTCGTACAATTCCGACATTATAGCTTATTTTCTACAAACCTACTGGTTTTTTACCGGAAAGTCAAGAGAAAAATAAGCTGCAACTTCTTCTTTGTAGGTGCGGTTTGCATGATGCCTTTCCTGGCTCAGGATGTAATTTTTCGCCCCCTGAAGGTTCCCTTCGCTTACCGAAGCCGCATAGTATTTCCTGTCCCATGAGAACCTCTTAACCGTAAGCGCTTTGGAATTGATCCATTTCCCCGCCTCTGTCCTCAATTCCTTAATTACCTGTTCCAGGCTCTGGTCGCTTTTAAGCCTTACAAGGCAGTGAATATGATCGACCCAGCAATTGATGATTCCAAGCTCTATATCACTCCTGGCAGCCGCGGCCTGGATGTGGTCAAGCAACTCCTGCCTGGACCCGTTTGAAAACAGGGAATGCCGCCCTTTTGTACCCCAGACGGCATGCACCCAAATCTTTGTTTGTGTCATAAGCATAGTTTATGCTTAATCCGCCATCATCCGAAAAGTGATATAAAAATGGGAAAAATTATATTTTTTCTATGATCAGCAGGGCAAAGACCAGGAAGATATACAGGTTGCCTACCAGGAAAAGGATCCTGAACCCGGTTTTTTTTGAGATGAACAGCTGATGACCGATCAGCAGTACGACCAGCAGGTTCACGCCTGCAAGCAGGTACCTGAGCTGGACAAATTTCACGATGCTGAACCATGAAAAATACATGGTGATGGCTGAGGCCGCTAAAAGCCAGGCAAGTATGCTCAGTTTCATCATAAGGGGGGAGAAGGTATCGGTTAGTACAGGGAACCCGGCTTTTTTGTATTCATCAGAATACTTCAGCATGATCAGCCAGAAATGAGGCATCTGCCAGATGAAAATAAAAACCGAGAGAAAAACCAGGAGGGGGTCGGTGAGATGGCCGCCTGCAGCCACCCAACCCATCATGAGGGGGATGGCCCCTGTAAGCGCCCCGGGAATCACGGCAAAAGCGGTCTTCCTCTTGAGAATCGTATAAACCCCGTTGTACCAGAGAACGTTAAACGCACCCAGCCCGAAAAGCACGAGGTTGCCCGTATAAATGAGGACCATGAAACCCGAAATGATGAAAATATTGGCAGTTCTGAGACCGTCGGAGATGGTCAGATGCCTTGAAGGAATGGGCCTTGACCTTGTCCTGTCCATTTTTTCGTCATACTCCCATTCCTCGTACTGGTTCAGGGCCGAGGCACCTGCAGCGAGCAGGAAAATCCCCACGACCGGCCAGAATAACGCAAAGGATACTTCACCTTTACAGATGACAGCGGAAGCCAGGGCAGAGGCAGTGACCGCGAGGGTCACGCCAGGACGGATCAATTGAAAATAGTAGCGGACTGAAGACAAATGGAAGTACCCCCGAAATCTACTTAATGGATTTTAAATACGCTATGACTTTGGCGACCTCGTCATCGCTTATAATGCCCTTATAGGATTTCATCACCCCTTTTGGAAGGCCTTTTACAACATCCTTATCAGGTTCGTACATACTGGTTTTGATATAGGCATCGTTCACCGTGATTGTATGTTCTTTTCCATCGGTCACAACAATGCTTTCCTTTCCGAAAATTCCCTTGAATGAAGTGCTCACCAGTTTTGAGCCATCCAGGGAATGGCAGCCGGTGCAGCCGTTCTTTTTTATGATCGTAAGGCCTTCGGGTTCGGCCGACTTAGCAGGCAATGCACTTATCCAGGCGTCGTATTCGGCCTGGGGAACGACTTTCACTTTGGCTTCCATGTATGAATGGTTCATACCGCAGTATTCGGCGCACAGAGCCCAGTATTCACCCGTCAGTTTGGGAATAAACCACATCTGGTTCGTTTTACCGGGTACACAGTCTTCCTTTTGCCTGAATGCCGGTACGTAAAAGCTGTGAATGACGTCAAGAGAGGTGAGATTCAGGACTACTGCTTTATTGACCGGGAGCACAAGCATGTCAGATTCCTTATCCCCCGGATAGACGAACGACCATACCCACATTTTACTCACAACGGTAACGTTCATTGCATCGGCCGGGAAGGTCCTTTGTGAACGGAATGCAACATACCCGTAATAAAACATCGTCATGGCAAGCGCAAGCGGAATTAAAGTCCATATGATTTCCAGCACATTACTATCTTTTACCTGGACTGCTTTCGGATGTTTCGAACGGCGGTACCTTATCACGAAGTAAAGCATCACTGTTGTTATTCCAACGAGAAAGAAAATGCTGATCCCGATGATGACTTTAAACGCAAGATCAACATCCCCGGAAAAATTTGTAGCTTCTGTAAACATACCTGTGTATTAGAAATTATAAACGAATTATCGCATCAGATAATCAAAAAATGTCAGACCTATTACAAGCACGTAAATGCTTAGCACCATGACAACAAAAACCGTGAATATTTTAGACTCAAATTTCAGGTGCATGAAGTAGCGAAGCACGATAACTGATTTGATTGAAGCGATGATAAGTGCCACCATTACAGTAAAGGCCGAAAGGTCGATCCAGGTCACTGTGATGGTGATGGTTGTTAACACGAGCAAAGCCAGCAGCACCCAACCGTAAACCCTGTAATCTGTGATATGTGTTTCTGTATGTTCCATGATGTTTGTTGTTTATTCAATCCTTTTTCTTTTTTCGCTATCTCGCTTCTCGCTATCTCGCTACCTAGGTTATAAGGTACAGTAGCGGGAACAAAAATATCCATATCAGGTCGACGAGGTGCCAGTAAGGCCCCCGTTTTCAAGCAAAGTGATCCTGCCTGCGTTTATACTGCCAAACTGAACCCTTATCATGATGATGGTCAGTATGATGCTTCCTACAACCAGGTGGAGCATATGGAGCCCGGTCATGAAGAAGTACAGGCTGAAAAACAGGATGTAACCGTGTTTAAGGCCAATCATCATTTCCGAACCAGGATATAATCCGATCGAAATCTTATGTCCCCATTCCAGGTATTTATTGAATAAAAATATTCCTGCACAAACCAGTGTGATGAAGATGAGCAGCACCCCTTTACGCTTCTCGCCTTTCTGCACCGCGGTGATAGACATGGCTACCGTGGCGGAACTGAGAAGCAACACCACAGTATTCACTGTGCCGATGAAGGCATTGAGCTGGTGTGCCGCCTGGTGAAATTCATCGGAGTAGCGGTGGCGCATTACGGCATAGACCAGGAACAAACCTCCGAACAGAAGGATCTCTGTAAAGATGAATATCCACATTCCCAGTCTCGCGCCTAAATCGTCTCTGTGCATTTCCATATATCTTCTTCTTTTTTAATATTTAAATTTCGCTTCTTGCTACCTCGCTACCTTTTTTCGCTACCTCGCTTCTCGCTACCTCGCTATTTATATTTGTCTCATCAATCATAGTTGTACGGCTGCTCTGTCACCTCAGGAATGTTCTCGAAATTCTCCACCGACGGAGGCGAGGGAATACTCCATTCCAGGGTCTTGCCTCCCCAGGGATTATCAGGCGCTTTTGCACCTTTCTTACTGAAAAGGTTGGCCAGCATAATGATGATCCCAACAAGCAATAACCAGCCTCCGACTGCTGAAACCTGCTGCCCGGGGGTAAACTGGGGGAGGTAATCAAAATAACGCCTGGGCATCCCCATAAGTCCGAGAATGAACTGGGGAAAATACAGAAGGTTAAACCCAATGAACATGAATACAAAAGCGATATTGGCCCTTTTGAAATTATACATCCTTCCGAACATTTTCGGGTACCAGTAATGCAATGCCGCAAAGAACGCAAACCCCACCCCACCGAACACAATATAGTGGAAGTGGGCCACCACAAATGCTGTGTCATGAACATGGATGTCGGTTGCCAGGGAACCCTGCACAAGCCCGGTAAGACCACCTATCATAAACAGGAAAATAAATCCCAGGGCGAAGATGAACGGGGGTTTCAGCGATATAGACCCTTTGTACATTGTGCCTACCCAGTTAAAGACTTTAATGGCGCTGGGAATTGCAACAAGAAATGTAAGCAGAGAGAAAATCCAGCGTTCGGTTGTGCTGATGCCTGAAGTAAACATATGGTGGGCCCACACAAAATACCCCACACCGGCAATGGCCAGGCTCGAAAGGGCGATGGCCCTGTACCCGTAAATCCTTTTCTGCGAAAAGGTAGGAATGATCTCGGTGATCACACCCATGGCAGGAAGTATCATGATATAAACTGCAGGGTGCGAATAGATCCAGAACAGATGCTGGTATAGAATGGGATCGCCACCCAGTGAAGGATCAAAAAAGCCTATCCTGAACCAGCGTTCGGCAATGATCATCAGTAAAGTGATCCCAACAATGGGCGTGGCAAGCACCTGTATCCAGGCTGTGGCGTAGATTGACCACGGGAAGAGGGGCATTTTAAAAAACGTCATGCCCGGCGCCCTTAAACGGTGGATGGTAACTATGAAATTCAGGCCTGTAAGAATGGACGAGAACCCCAGTACAAAGGCCCCGAAAACGGCTGCAACCACGTTGGTATGGGTTTGAGTGCTGTAGGGTGCGTAAAACGTCCAACCGGTATCAGGCGGGCCGTTTCCCATAAACTGGGATGCAAGAGCTATTGCAGCCCCTGCTATAAACAGGTACCATGAGAGCAGGTTAAGCCTTGGAAATGCAACGTCGTGTGCACCTATCAGCAGGGGCATTGAGAAATTACCGAAGACTGCCGCCAGCCCCGGGATGACCACCGTAAAGATCATGATGATCCCGTGGATCGTGAATATCCCGTTATAGGTCTGAGCATTGAAAAACTGCTGACCCGGCCTGAAAAGCTCCAGCCTCATGATCTCCCCGAGAATGACCCCGACCAGGAAGAATACCATCATCGCCCACATGTACATCAGCCCGATGCGCTTATGGTCGGTGGTCGTCAGCCAGGAAAGTAAGCCCTTATACCTGCCCGTGTTTTCAAGATAGGAATGTGTGATTTTTTCTGCCATATTATCAGATTCTAATACTTTACTTGTTTCTCTTTTTTGACCTTATCATTAGCCCGATAAACAACACGACCGCCAGGAAAATGATGATGGTTGCGCTGATCTTGGTCACTGCCAGGGTATACCTGCGGCCATCGGGATCGTAGCTGAAGCAGAACTGCAGCAGCCTGTTGATCGTAGGCCTTGACTGTTCCTTCCCCGCCTCGATGATAGCCATCTTTACATCGAATGGAAGGAAATTCACCCCATACAGATAACGGGTTATTTTTCCCTTAGGGCTTACAATCGTAATCACGGCGGGATGTATCCAGTCATTGCCCTGCTTTTTTGATTTGAACCCCACCGCATTGACCAGGCTAAAAATGCTGGCACTGTCGCCTGTAAGGTAGAACCAGTCTTTTGCATGAGCCTTGCTATGCCTTTTAAGGAATGTGTTTTTCTTCTGGACTGCCTTTTCGGGTGTGTCCTTGTAGTTGAAACTTACCGTCACAATCTGGTAATCTTTCCCCAGCTCCATTCCCATGGTTTCCACCACCTGTGACACACCATCGAGAAGGGGGCTGCATAAGCCCGGGCAGTCAAAATAAACCAGGGTGAGAATAGTGGGTTTGGTGAACAGCTCACCAAGCCTTACTTTGACATTCTGCTCATTGGTGAAGGTCAGCCCGGGTGGAATGAGGGTATCGAGATGTTCCTGCACTCCTACTTCAGGGCTGATGACCGACTGGGACCGCCCGTGCATGTTAAGCAGCAGGCAGGCTGCAATCAGTAAAACCGGTATTACTATCCGGGTTTTCATGTTAGTTTTATTTTCCTGATATCGAGAACGGCCAGAATAATGTAAATAATGAAATACCAGACTACGATTACGGCAAGGGTATAAGTCAGTATGACCCATACCGGGGCCTTGTCCCTCGTAGACCACATTGCACGGGTGTCGGTGAGCGAAGGTTTATCGGTGGGGACACCGATGGTAAGGGTGTCTTTTACCAGGGCTTCCTGCATGCTTCCTGTTGGGTCATTGACCCTTGCGGTGATGATCACATTCCCTTTCTTATCGCCGGGCAAGTCCTGTGGCCAGTCAAAACCTGCATAACCATAATCGGAAGTAGGTTTTGGGTCGGCAAGCTGCATATTCCCGAAATACCTCTGTATGAAAATAACGATCTCGGTTCCTTTGGCAGGCTGGGGGCCATCCTTGGAAAGCTCGACAGCTTTCACCATGATCTTTTTCTTCACGGTATCATAGGCCATGCTTAGCTTGATACGCTTACCAGCAGCGCCTGCCAGTTTCTCCGGATCAGGCTGTTTATATCCTTTATGGAAGGTCCTAAGGAAGGAAATCACGCTCCAGCGTTCGTCTTCGGTAAGAATGTTCCTGAACTCAGGCATAGGAACCTTTCCCGTGGTTATACGGTAGAACAACTCCCCGTCTTTCTGGCTGCCTGCCTTGGGTTCCGAAAGGTCGCCTGGAGACGGGACTATGGCTGCGAAATTCTTTTTCGTTGGAATGCCATGGCAGCTCTGGCAATTCTTCATATAGATGACTTCACCCTGTTTGACCATTTCGGGTGTGAATTTCACAAGGCAGATCTTGCCTTTCTGGTCATCAGGCACGGGCCAGCCCGGGTTCTGGGCTTCAAGGCGCCAGGCGGCTGAGACTAACAGCAGGATTATACAGAACAGTCTTTTCATGATTCAATGCTTTTCAGTGGATCCAGACCTTTATCCTTTGCCGTTTCAACGACAGGGATGACAGGGAAGAATTTAGAGATCAATGTGATGATGATCAGCACCAGGACGAAGCTTAACAGGGTGATCGCAACCTCGATGAGGGTTGGCGTGTACACCTTGAAATTTTCAGGCACATGCTGAACTGGCAGGAATGGATGGGTCATGGTGGGAACTACAATCAGGTAACGCTTGAACCATGCTCCTATGAAAACTGCAACCGATATGAGAGTGAGAGGCAGGGGCCTGCGCATCCTGCGGAACAACATCAGTATTATCGGGATCAGCAATCCGCCTACCTGCACAAGCCAGAACATAACTGCAAAATGGCCGGCCATGAGTTCGTGCAGATGGAGTGCATCTGCCCTTTTCAATTTATAACCAGGGACAAGGTATTCGTTGATGTTGAAATAAAGGTATACGAAAGCGACCAGCACCAGCACCTTGCCCATATTATTAAAATGAAGATCAGTTAGATAATCCTGCAGTTTATAGTTCTTACGGAAGAAGAACATGGCAATGATCACTGCGGCGGAACCTGCAACAAAAGCGCCTGAAACAAAGTATGGGCCAAAGATCGTGCTGTCCCAGCCAGGTCTTACGGTGAGGGCAAAAAGCCAGGATGTCACGGTATGGATAGACAGGGCTGCAGGGATGATGAGGATTAGGAGGATGTATATGGAGCGGTGAATGATGCGGTTCTGCTCAGGATGGTCTGTCCAGTTCAGTGATAGCAATTTGTATATGGGCTTAAGCCATGACGGCAGCTTGCTGAAGCGTTTATACAGTACCGCCATATCGGGGATCATCGGTAAAAAGAGCAGCAGCAGGCTGATCACGAAATAGGTTGTGATCACAGTGACATCCCAGAGGATGGGCGACTGGAACCTTGCATATGTGAACACATAGGCAAGCCTTTCGGGGCGTCCCATGTCCATCACGATCACCAGCCCGGCCACGGCTGCAAATGCAACGGCAATGGTTTCGGCAATCCTGGTGATGGGATGCACCCATTTGAAACCTATTAGGCCGAGAACCGCACTGATAAGCATGCCTATAAGGCTGGAAGCCACAAAGAACACAAAGTTTGAAATGTACAGCCCCCATGAGACGTAATCCCTGACGCCGGCAACACCCAGCCCGTATTTAAGCTGCTGGATGTAAGCATAAAGGCAGGCAAGGAAGGCCAGTCCCAGGAATCCCATCCAGATAAAGAACCCCTTGTTCAGCCGAATGTGGTGTGAAAGGTCATTGATGATCTTTTCCATATATCTTTCAGTGTTAGTCAGTTGAAGGTTCAAATGGGAAGAGCCTGTTTTTCGGGGGCAGGTAGTAAACCCTGGGTTTGGTGCCCAGTTCAGGCATGAGCTGGTATGCGCCGTTATCCCTTAACAGCTTGCTTAACCTCGTAGTTTCCTTGGTAGTCCCGTTGGTGACTGCATCCTCGTTCTCATCCCCGAAATAATATACTCCGTTGGGGCAGGCCGATACGCAGTAGGGGAGTTTGCCCTCGCGGCAACGGTCTGCGCTGAAGAGGCATTTTGAAACGGTCCCGATCTTCTGGGGTACATTGAGCTCCACGTTATAGGTTTCACCGCTGTGTTTATCGGCATCCTTCGGGGTGGTCCAGTTAAAAATCCTGGCTGAATAAGGACAGGCAGCCATGCAGAAACGGCAGCCGATGCATCGTATGTTGTCTATCAACACAATACCATCGCCTCTTTTATAGGTTGCATCTACAGGGCAGACTGCCACGCAGGGGGGATTATCGCAATGCTGGCAGTTCCTGGGCATATTATAGGGAGCTGTGCCCGGCGAATCCTGCATCTGCAAGGTATTCATATGATACTGCTCGGGTTTGAGCTGGTGGGCATCCTGGCAGGCCGAAATACACCTCCTGGCGTTCCGGCATTTCGACAGGTCAATGACCATCACCCAGCGTTTGCCCGGGATCCCTTCCCTGCCTTCTTCAAGCTTCAGTTTCTCAGGGTTCTTCGCCAGGACTTTCATCTCCAGGGAATCCACTTCCACCAGCTTGTTGTCCTGGGTCAGCAGCACCTTGGATTCTCCCGTGGCTGCTTTCTTCTTTTCAAAAATATCACCGGAATATAATGCGCCTGCCCCTGCAGCAACCCCGGCTCCAATCAGGCCCACATTCTTCAGGAAATTTCGCCTTGATGATTTTGAAGAATCCTGCTCATCCCTGTTATTGACCGTATTTTCGTCCATATAATGGAATTAAAATTTACCTAATGTCATGTAGGCAAAAATAGAAATAAATTTTTCTTTGCCACCCTAACATCAAAATTTATACTCGGTCTAAATTCGACATTTAGGTATTAAAATGGGAAAATAAGAGATATCTTGTAAGCGAAGTTGTCACCGGCATAAATAAACCCGTAGGGTCCCCATCGGTAGTAAACTCCAACGCCAAGAGTATAAAGCTTCAGGTTGACAATGTTATTTACAAGCAGGCCGCTTTCGTAGTACCCAAGGTTCATTTCCTTCGGAACGGGGTCCTGCCAGGCATACTGGTCTTTGTGGTCAAGCCATCCGAAGCCTATATTCTGGGCGATGGCAAACTCGGGGTGGAACCATTTTTTACCTTTCAGAAGAAGGTGCCCGAAATCATGGTATAAGAATAGTGTGGCGTAAGTGTTTGAAAGGAATTCGTTCATCCTCATGGTCCCGAAAGTATAGGGAGCGTAGATCGCGAACATGCGGTAGGTGGCATTCCCGTAATACAGGTTGCATGCAGGAATTGCATTGTCAACATAACCTGCGTTGAACTGGAAAGTGAGCTTGCCGAGGAATTTGATGTTGAATGTTTTTTTGATCTTCAGGTCCACCTTGTTATAATCGTACTGCCCGTTGATGAAACCTTTGATCCCCCGGGTATATTCCAGCCAGATATAGGGGTAGTTCGTACCGAGGTTGATCCTGTTTTCCATGGTCTGGATATACTGCTCTTTATAAGCCCATTTAAACCCGGCCCTGATTTCGGTAAAGGTGAACTGGTCTTTCAGAACAACGGCGTTCCCTTCAGGCACGGCCAGGTCGTAAGTGGTAGATTTCTTGAAATCATTCGACATTCCCAGGTTGAACAGGAACCATTTGAAACCCCTGAAACCGAAGTTCATCCCGAAATGCTGGGTCCTGGTGAGTTTCAGGGTATACAGGGGGGCAAAATTCCCCGAAAGTATGGATTCGTAATCGAGAGGGAATGATACTGTTCCTGAAGGCACCAGGTTATAATAGTAATCACCTGCCAGGGTAATATCGTGCCTCTTGTTGATGAAGAAAGTCGCATCCCCCCCGTATTTGCTGGTTGAAATGGCAAAGGCATACTGGTAAAATCCCCCGATCTTCACCCACTTTGCCAGCTTGTCGTTGGTGTGGATACCGGCTCCCAGGATCAGTCCTTCATAAGTATTATAATTAATGATCCTGTTAATGTCGATGTCAAATGGACCCCAGGGCCACCTGCCGGTAAGTATGGTCTGAAGCGACTTGGCATACTTATCAAGGTTGGCTGCCTTGCCGATGCTGTCGAGTACCTTGTAGGTATGCCTGTCCTTGGAAGTTAATGAATCAACCCTGTACTGGTTCCAGAAATCTTCGGTCCTGGCACCCGCCCCCTGATCAACTTCCACGTCCAGGTATGAAAATTCCCGTTTAACAAGCTCGGGATTGAGAACAATATCCTTGATATAGGACCGCCCTTTGGCAACCATGAAATGCCTTCCCGCCTGCAGGTTGTAAAAAGTAACGTCAGTATTCAGCTGCACCGGAAACCAGTTCTCTCCATCTACCAGTTCATACAATTGTTGTATCCTGATGTGCATCCCGCTCTGGTTAGCAGGTTCTGCGATTACATTTTGAATGGCCCATTTATTGCTTGAAATGGAGATCACCCCTTTCATCCCGTCGAAATTGGTTCCCTTATGGGGCCTGAAGGAAATGATGAAGGTGGTGTCTTTTCCTGAATAAGTGGTATCCTCTATTTTAAAGAAATACCTGCTAAGGGAACCGCTCCCGATCGGGTTCACATAAGAGCTCTGGAAAATGGTGATAAAAGGTTTGTAGAATGAGAACGACTGGATTTGTGTGGTAAGGAAAACGAAGATAGGGTCTTTGAAACCCGACATCCTTGCAGCGATCACCTTATTATAATTTTTATCAGGATGGAGGAATTTCCGTTTAGTCACATTCTCCATCAGGAACAGGTACTGGTATTTGAAAAATTTCTGGGTGTTTGCTTCGGATGTATCTGCCATTCTCTTCCTGATCGTATCGGCGAAGGCCGAGGAATCGGACCTCATCATCAGCCGTTTCATCATGGAGGAGTCCACCACGGCTTTACCGGCAGTTGTATCGGTATCGATAGTGAAAAAGGTCTTATCGTAAGAGGTGTAAGAGAACGAGAGCAGTTTTTCGGGATCATTTTTTTCCCTGTTATCGATGGCATTGCGTATGATTCGGTGGGCTGGGTTCACCCCAGGCAATACTTCAACTTCTTTCAGGTCAATCTGTTTCGGGACCATCTGGATCTGGATGTTCTGGAGGCTGCCTGTAAGTGGATAGGTGAGAGGTTCGTATCCTACATAGGATAAGGCCAGGTATTTAGGTTTTTTTGACCAGTGGAAACGGAATTTCCCGTCGATATCGGAAGTCCCTCCGAAGCCGTCTTCCTGGATAATGTTTACAAAAGCCAGGGGTTGATGGGTGTTTTTATCGGTAACTTTTCCGCTTACGACAAAGGTCTCCTGCGAATAAGAAATGGTTACGGATGAAAATAGGAAAGCAAACAATAAGATGAGTCGGTATTTCATTAATCCGGCTTTTTGAACCGGTAAATATACTAACAATGGATTTCGCATAAAAAAAAACCGTAATTTTCTCAATCGAAAAATCAGGATGCCATGAAAAGGAAGTCGATACTCTTCATTTCATTATTTTTAATAACCTGCAGGGTTTTTTCACAGGACGACCATTACTGGTCACAGCAGTTCGGAGCCAACAGCACACTGATGGGCGGGGCGGTAGTGGCCGGCGTCAGGGACAACTCGGCTATTTATTACAATCCAGGTGCACTGGGGTTCATCCAGCATCCTTCACTCTCAGTAGATGCCAATGTATATAAAATCGACAAGATCTTCATTAACGATGGCGTGGGTAACGGGGTTGATCTAAACTCTTCTCAGCTCTGGATTTATCCTCAGATCATCTCTGGACTGGTCAATATTGTTAAGAATGATAAGTGGAAGTTCTCATATGCCCTGCTTACCAGGCAATATTCCAATGTACTGATGAGCACCCGCTACACCCAGGCCGATTTCTCATCCGACCAGGTTGTTCCGGGAGACAAGTTTATTGGAGCGGTGGATTACAATGCCACTCTTAACGAGCAATGGGGGGGGCTCGGTGCATCCTACAGGATCAGCGACCACCTGAGTGTAGGGGCATCGCTGTTTATTTCGTACCGTGCCCAGAGTTACCAGTTCTCTAATTACCTGAGGTACCTGATGAAAGACGACACTTCAAGCGTTTTACTGACATATAACAACGATAAAACTCTCAAGTACAAAACCTTTTCAGGACTTCTCAAGTTCGGACTTGCCTGGCAGAAGGGAGCCTGGAAAATCGGGCTTACGGTCACAACCCCCAGGGTGCAGTTTTACGGCAACGGGAACATCCAGAGAGAGGAGTCCCTTGTTGCGCTTGACAACACTTCGGGTGAAGGTTCCCTGGTTATGGGCAGGCTCAGCAATATCAAGGCAAAATACAAGAGCCCGCTTTCTATAGGAGGCGGATTTGAATGGTCGGGTAAAAAGACCCGTATCACTTTCAGCTGCGAATATTTCTTTGCCATTAAAACCTACCATCTCTTCGAAACCGATTCGGATCCTTTTGTCTATCCAGAAGCAGTAGATACGGGATCGGTTCATGAGGAACTAAAAAGTTTCCTGCATGTAACGAATGCCGCCAGGGCGGTGTTCAATATCGGCCTGGGTTTCGCCCAGGACCTTGGGACGAAGTTTACCCTCATGCTCGGTGCCCGAACCGACTACAGCACCTATACACTTCCCGTGGAAGGCGACAAGTACCTTCATAATTCGGCCGGCTGGGACATTTATCATTTCACAGGCGGCATAGCCTACCACCAGAAAAGGAACAGTGTAAGCCTTGGATTTACCTATAGTTATAGTCCCGGCGTATCTTTTTCCAACGACGACCTTTTACTGCCGGTAACGCTTGATTCGCCAGCCAGGGTTTATGCCCAGTCGTTCGGCATAATCATAGGCTATACTTATTATTTCCCAAAATAAACCTGATGCCTGAGAATAATACATCTTTAATGATAGCAAAGACCATCAGCGGTCTTGAGCAGGTGCTGAAGTCGGAACTTGACGGGATTGGCGCAACCAATACCGAGGTTATGAACCGTTCGGTTAGTTTTGATGGCGACAAAGCCTGCATGTACAAGGCCAATTACCTTTGTCCTTCGGCCCTGCGCATTCTGTTGCCGGTACATGTTTTCGAGATCAATGCCCAGGAAGACTTTTACAGGGAGATCAAAGAATTCCCATGGGAAGAGCATCTCGATACGGATTCCACCCTTGCTATTGATGCGGTGATATCCTACACGGTCTTTACCAACTCCCAGTTCGTGGCACAGAAAGCCAAGGATGCCATTGTAGACAGGTTCAGGGAAAAGACCGGGAAACGGCCTTCGGTTGACCTTGAGAACCCCACGCTCAGGATCAATGTTCACCTTTTCAGGAGCACCTGTACTGTATCGCTTGATTCATCGGGACAGTCGTTACATAAGCGGGGTTACCGCAAGCAAACCGGGATCGCACCTCTCAACGAAGTCCTCGCCTCCGGCCTGATCAAACTTTCGGGTTGGGAAGCTTCAAAACCCCTTCTGGACCCCATGTGCGGCTCGGGTACAATACTTATCGAAGCAGCCATGCTGGCTTCCTCCATGCCATCGGGATATTTCAGGAGTGAATTCGGTTTTATGAAATGGAAGGATTTTGACCAGGCCTTGTGGGAAAAGGTTAAATCTGATGCAGCTGCCCTGATCAAAAGGGATCCCGGCACAAACATTACCGGTTTTGACAAGTCAGTGATGGTATTGAAAAAGGCTGTTGAAAATGTCGGCTTCACCGGACTTGATCGCCTGGTATATCTCAAGCGTATCGCCTTTGAGGACTCCGCTCCCCCATCCGCCGGAGGCGTTATTATCATGAATCCGCCTTACGACGAAAGGATACAGCTTGACGACTCGGTTGAATTCTATAAAATGATAGGTAACGTTTTGAAGCGGAAATACAGCGGGTATAAAGCCTGGGTGATCTCTTCCGACCTTGAGGCCATCAAGTTCATAGGGCTTAAGCCTTCGAAAAAATATACAGTCTACAACGGGCCTCTTGAATGCAGGTTCCATTGTTTCGATCTTTACGAAGGGAAAAAAACAAGTAATTTTACAGACTGAATTTAAAAACAGTTTTATGCCAAGACTAGCAAGAATCGGAGTATTTACTTCCGGGGGCGATTCACCCGGTATGAATGCAGCAATACGTGCCGTTGTGCGCACGGGGATCAATGAAGGACTTGATGTTTACGGGATTTACCGGGGTTATGAAGGAATGATTGACGGGCTGATAGAACCTATGGAACGTCATTCGGTCTCAAATATCCTGCAACGCGGGGGAACCATCCTGAAATCGGCCCGCAGCAAGCGTTTCATGACCTATGAAGGAAGGCTGCAGGCTTTCCAGAACCTGGAACAGAACAAGATCGACGGCCTGGTAGCCATTGGGGGGAACGGGACTTTTACAGGAGCCCAGATCTTTGAAAAGGAATTCAATATACCGGTCGTCGGATTGCCTGGTACCATCGACAATGACCTTTACGGCACCGATTTTACCATTGGATTCGACACCGCGGCAAATACGGTAGTCCAGGCGGCTGACAAGATCAGGGATACTGCTACCTCTCATGACAGGCTTTTTTTCATCGAGGTGATGGGAAGGGATTCAGGCTATCTTGCACTTTGGAGCGGCATCGCCACAGGTGCTGAGTTCATCCTTGTTCCTGAGACCAAAACATACATCGACAACCTGGCCAGGCTCCTCAAGCATGATATGCGCAAGAACAAAACATCGGGTATTGTGATCGTGGCAGAAGGTGATGATATGGGCGGCGCCTATGATATTGCAGCGAAAGTCAAGGAAAAACTTCCCGAGATTGATACCCGGGTGACAGTGCTTGGCCATGTTCAGAGAGGAGGGGCGCCTACCATGCATGACCGCATTCTTGCAAGCTGGACCGGCTTCGAGGCTGTTCATGCGCTGGTCGAAGGTAAAAGCAGTATAATGATAGGGATCGAGAATAAATCCATAACCTTCACTTCTTTCGACGACGCCATCAACAAGAAGAAGAATTTTAATTTCGGCGGACTGGAACTGGCGAGGATACTTGCCTTGTAAATAGCGAAATAGCGAGGTAGCGAGGTGGCGAAATGTTAATTTAATTTTTTCGCTACCTCGCTACCTCACTTCTCGCTACCTAATTTGTGTGCCTTTTGCAAGCGAAAACAATATATGCTGATGTCATACTCCCGCTTCCCTTGCCGGGTACCTTCACTTATTTGGTGCCTCCCGAATGGCAGGAGAAGATCGGGATAGGTTACCGTGTCGTGGTGCAGTTCGGGAACAGGAAGATCTATACTGCTCTCGTAAGGAAGATCCACGGGGAGGCTGATGGTTCAAGGAGTTTCAAGGATATTCTTTCTTTGCTCGATGATGCGCCCCTGGTCAAGGAATGGCAGTTCCGCTTCTGGGAATGGATGGCTTCGTATTACATGTGTACGTTGGGGGAGGTGATGAATGCTGCCCTGCCTTCGGCATTCAAACTGGCCAGTGAGACCAGGGTGGCTATCAACCCCGCTTATATGCTTGACTCTTTGCCGCTGAACGAAAAGGAATTCAGCCTGGTTGAGAGCCTTCACCATGCAAAAAAAAGCATAGAGATATCGAGGATACCGAGGATCATTGAGCAGCAAAAGATCATACCCATTATAAAGACCCTTATAGAAAAGGGAGTGATCGTGCTGGAAGAAGAAGTCAGAGTTAAATATAAGCCGAAGAAAGAATTCTTTATCAGGCTGGGCGGGCCTTACGCCACTGATGAAGAAGCCCTGAAGGAATTGTTCGACCACCTTGAGCGGAGGGCTAAAAAACAACTTGAGATCCTGATGAGCTTCATCCAGCTTTCAAAGCATGGATTTGACGATGATCGTGAAGTCAGGAAAGATGAACTTCTGAAGAAGTCGGGCTGCAGCGCCGCCGTGCTCGACAGCATGATAAAAAAAACAGTATTTGAGGTTTATGACAAGCCGGCTGTAAAGGAAAGTTCGCTGAAACCCGAATCAAGCCCGGCTTCAATTACGCTGACCGATCAGCAGAACCGGGCTATAGATGAGATCAGGGAAGCATGGACAGCCAAAGATGTAACGCTTTTGCACGGGGTTACCTCGTCAGGCAAAACCGAGATTTACATAAAACTGATACAGGAGATCCTGGAACAAGGTAAGCAGGTGCTATACCTGCTGCCTGAAATTGCGCTCACAACACAGATCATCAACCGCCTGCGGAAATATTTCGGGGGCAGGGTGGGGATTTATCATTCCCGTTTCAACGATGGAGAAAGGGCGGAAGTCTGGTACCAGGCAGGCCTCGATCCCCTCAACCTTCAGGGAAACCATTGTGATATAATCCTTGGAGCCCGTTCGGCGGTTTTCCTGCCGTTCATAAATCTCGGGCTCGTCATCGTGGATGAAGAGCATGATTCCTCGTTTAAACAGATGGATCCTGCTCCCCGTTACAACGGCCGGGATGCAGCGCTTTTCCTGGCTCATCTGCACGGTGCAAAAGCATTGCTGGGATCGGCCACTCCTGCCATTGAAAGCTATTATAATTCAAAACAGGGGAAGTATGCCCTGGTGGAACTGTCAGAACGTTTCGGCGAGATGGAAATGCCCCTGATACGACTCGTGAATATAAGGGATGAACTGAGACGGCACAGGATGAAAACCCATTTTTCAACAGTCCTGCTGGACCAGCTGGCCGAAGCCCTGGAAAACAAGGAACAGGCGATTTTATTCCAGAACCGGCGGGGGTTTTCACTCAGGCTTGAATGCGAAGCCTGTAACTGGATGCCATCCTGCATTAACTGTGACGTTACCCTGGTTTATCATAAGAAGAGCAACCAGCTGCGATGCCACTATTGCGGTTATGTCGCTTCCGTACCTTCAACCTGCCCTGTTTGCCACAGCCCCGGGGTCAGGATGAAAGGTTTCGGCACTGAGAAAGTGGAAGAGGAACTTGGGATCTTACTGCCGGGTGCAAAGATCTCACGAATGGACCTCGACACCACACGCAGCAAACACGCCTACCAGAACATAATCACAAGCTTCGAGGAACAGAAGATCGATATCCTTGTGGGGACTCAAATGGTGACCAAGGGCCTTGATTTCGACCATGTTAGCACAGTTTGTATTTTGAATGCGGATAACATGCTCAGTTTCCCCGATTTTCGTTCCGAAGAGCGCAGTTTCCAGCTGATGGCCCAGGTAAGCGGTCGATCGGGACGAAAAAAGAAACGGGGCCTTGTCATCATACAGACATACAACCCGGCCCATCCTGTCATTCAATCGGTTGTAAAGCATGATTACAAGGGGATGTATGCTTACCAGCTTGGAGAACGCCGCAAATTCAAATACCCTCCCTTTCACAGGCTGATCCTGCTCAAAGTCAAACACCGCAATCCCGATTTGGTCAACAAAGCCGCTTCAGACCTTGCAAAACGGCTCACTGCTGTATTCGGCAACCGTATCCTCGGCCCTGAATACCCCCCGGTGGCAAGGATCATGAACCAGTACCTGAAACATATCATGGTGAAGGTGGAAGTGGAATCCTCGGTTTTAAACGCCAAGGCAAGGCTGCTTGAAATAATCGCGGAATTCTATATGAAACCCGAATTTCATCCGGTAAGGATATTGATCGACGTCGATCCACAGTAAATCAAGTCAGCAGTCTGCAAACTGCAAAAAATTTAAGCCGACTGCCGACTGCTGACTGTCTTTCTGCCGACTATTTATTCCTTTCCGCTGCAGTATCGATGACCAAATACAGGTCTTCGTTATCTTTTTTCATCAGGTACTTTTCCCTGGCAAACCGTTCGAGTTCGGTGGAATCGGTGAGCAACTTATGGGTCAGGGCTGAATCTGTCCGGATCTCATCGAGATAAAAATGCTTTTCCTCCTGCAGGTCATCGAGTTTATCTCGCAGCTTGGCGCGGGTAAAAACATTGTTGCTGTCGAAAAACACCATCCACACAATAAATGCAACAGTAATAAGGAAGTACTTATTGATGAAGATCTTTAGTGCTTTCTTTAATGTTTCCAAAATTTTTGCCTCCAGGGGAACTCAACCAACAAAGGTAAATGAATTTGACTTTCGGCTGAATATTTTTTATATTTGCTTACATATACAAAAAAAATATCCTTCCTTCACTTCCTTTATGAAACGACAATCTGTACTGTTTTTCCTGCTCATGCAAGCTCTTCTGCTGCAGGCCCAGTGGCAACCAACTAACGGCCCGTACACTCCTTATGTGGATGCAATGTCGATTAAAGGGAATAATCTTATCGTTATCTCAAGGAACTTTGAGGGTGGTCCTTATATCAGTACAGATAATGGGGACCACTGGGCTATCAGGGAAAAAGGACTTCCTGAAAAAGTATATGGATATAGTGTTCTTACCATCGATTCCTGTTTCTTTTTTATAGGCGGTTATAATAATCCCATGTCCCTGTTCAGTTCGGGTATTAACGACTCCAAATGGATCAGGCTTACTGATGGCCTTCCGTCGGAAGTGGATTTACGCAATATTTATGATCATAACGGGAAGCTGTATCTGTCAACGCTTGAAGCAGGGGTTTTCTCTTCCCTTGATAAAGGCAAATCATGGAAAGAAGATGGGACAGGGATCTATGCAAATACTGTAAGGTTATTTATAAGTTCCGGAGAAACTGTTTATGCGATAGGTGAATATTACGATCTGGACAAGGACTATCTATATAAAAGACAAAGTAATGACACTGTATGGACGCAAATATATCCTGAATTACCTTATTGGCCCATGGATATTGCCATAAAGGATTCTGTGATCATTTTGGCGAGTATTGCCGGGGTTTACCGTTCAGTTGATTACGGACAATCCTGGACTCCTTTCAATCAGGGGCTGCCTTCTGCTTCTTTTCTGACTCTTATAGGTGACACCGTATATACCCTGACTTCCGATTCCGGTGTTTATAAGGCCGGTATCAAGGGAACTTCATGGACTTTGGTTCATAATGGAAATTCTTTCAGTGAACCACGCGTATTCAGGAGTAATGACTCCACGCTTTATATTGGTACATGGGGAGCCTTTTATATGAGTAATGATATGGGTTTAACCTGGACAATGAAAAATAACGGCCTGATGCCAGGCTATATATACTCACTGGCTGAAATTCAAACGAATCTCTTCGCATCTACCTGGTCAGGAGTGTTCAAATCGGGTGATCAGGGAACAAATTGGCAACTTCTTTCGAATTATCCTGCAAAAAATACCGCTTCACTGCTTGCTGTCAGGAACAATCAGATATATTCAGGAACCTGGAGCGGCCATATGTATACTTCTGTGGATTCAGGGGAAACATGGCAAACTATTGAGACAGGGCTTCAAAAAACAAGTGTTATCAGTATAATCGTAAAGGATACCAGCGTGTTCGCCGGCATGTCGGGAGTTGGTATATACCGGCTTGACGAAACAGGAAATGTTTGGAAACATGTCAAACAGGGAGGCAATCCCAGGAGTTTCGGTATACTGGATTCCAGTTTGTTTGCCGCATATGATTCGAGTATAATTTTAAGGACGAAAGATCAGGGCAGAACCTGGCAAACGGTCAATAACGGATATAACGATCAGTATTGCAATGCTATTACAGGTCATGGGAAGTCAGTATTTGCATGCGGCTACCATATGTTTCGCTCAAATGATGACGGACTGAACTGGGTTCTTGCGGATAACGGACTGCCCTATGATTCAGGTTTTTGCACGCTTGCAAGCCATGATTCCAGCGTGTACGCCGGGTTGGTTACCGGGGTTTGGGTCACGAGTAACGGCAAATACTGGGGGGATGTCAGTAGTGGCCTGCCAGGTATTTATGCGACGGCAATGCATGCCTGGGGAGAGGAAATGTACCTGGGAACTACAAAGGGAGTCTGGAAACGCCCTCTTTCGGAATTGAATTTTCTAAAGGTCGAAAAAGATACATTGAGAATGCCAGCTACCGTGAGCTCGACCGATAGCAATGTGGTTTATTCAAATACCGACTGGACGATTCAGGGTGGGCTTCCTGGCTGGCTCAACGTTGACCATACCGGCGGACTTGGCTGCGGATCGTTGCAATTTCAGATCATGCTGGAAAATCCTGAAAATAAACCCCGTTCAGCTGATATCACTTTAATTTCTACTAATGCAACTTCCTGTCATTTCCTTATCCTCCAGGAAGGGCAAACCGGGATAAAGCCATCCACAGACAGGAATATGATCATAACCCCAAATCCGGCCAGGGACATGATCCTGATCAGCGGAACAGAGGGAATGCCTTACCTGAATGTTGAACTCAGTAATTTGTCCGGGGAGATTATATACAATCGATCTTTCAGCCAGGTTAACGATGTTAGAATTGATTTAACCTCTGTCGCGGAAGGAATTTATATGCTTAAACTCAAAGCACCCGATCTGTTAATCGTAAGGAAAGTCCTGGTAATAAAATGAAAAAGCAACAGGGCTATTTATTCCACCTTTGACTTCAGGTAGTTGTAAAATTCGAGCTGGGAACGTTTCCTCGGAAGTCCGCCGTTCCTGTACCTGTTAGCCTCGCGTCCCGCGATGATCCTGGCTTTCGAATTATCGGCCAGTTCTATATCCAGCATGTCCTGCAATTCTTTCCTGATTTCTACATCCTCGACAGGGCAGGCGACTTCCACCCGGTTATCAAAATTCCTCACCATCCAGTCGGCCGAAGTGATATAATATAAAGGTTTCCCGCCGTTGGCAAATACCAGAACCCTTGCATGTTCGAGAAAACGGTCAACTATGCTTATCCCCTCGATGTTCTCGCTCAGGCCCTCAACGCCGGGGAGTATAACACAGATCCCGCGGATGATCAGTTTTATCTTAACTCCGGCAGCGCTGGCCCGGTAAAGCTTCCTCACGATTGTCTCGTCGACCAGGCTGTTCAGTTTAATTATAGCCCATGCCTCTTTCCCCGCTTTGGCATTTTTTATCTCCTTGCTCAGCAGTTTCATAAAGAAATTCCGCATTGAGAATGGCGAAAGGATCAGCTTTTCGAACTTATACGGCTTAAGGCTTGCTTCCATCATGTGGAAAGCATTTACCACATCCTGGCAGATGTCCTGCTTGGCGGTCAGCAGGCTTAGGTCGGCATAAACCTTCGCGGTATCCTCATTGAAATTCCCTGTTCCGACAAGGGAATAGAAGAAGTCTTTATTATTTTCCTTTCTGCGGATGAGGATGAGTTTGCTATGAACCTTGAATCCCGGTATCCCATGGATTACCTTGACTCCTTCATCGCGCAGCCTTTCGGTCCAGTATATATTGGCTTCCTCGTCAAAACGTGCCTGGAGTTCCATGAACACGGTCACATACTTCCCGTTCCTGGCGGCATTGATCAGGGCATTGATAACACTTGAATTCTTGGCCGCCCTGTAAATGGTCATCTTGATCGAACGTACTTTCGGGTCTATTGAAGCCTCCCTGAGCAGGTCGATGATATACTGAAAACTCTGGTAAGGGAAATTCAGCATGATATCCCTTTCCTTGACAATTGAAAGAACGGAACGGTTCTCGAAAAGATCCTTATGCTTCAATGGCGGAAGAGGGGAGTACTGCAGTTCTTTATGCCCCATATTGGGAAAGCCCATGAAGTCCTTGAAATTATGGTACCTGCCTCCGCCCCTGATGGGGTCGTTCTTCCCGATATCCAGCCTTTTCTGCAACAGTTTCAGAAGGTCTTCGGGGATTGCCTTGTCAAAGACAAACCTTACCGGGATGCCTCGTTTTCTTTGTTTCAGGCTGTCGCTCACCACTTCCAGGAAACTTTTCGAAACATCGCTGTCGAAGTCGAGTTCCGCATCCCTGGTGATCTTAACGGTATATGCTGAGAAGGTATTGTACCCGAAAATGGAGAACACCTCGCTCAGGCAGTAACGCACCACGTCATCCAGCAGTATAACATAATGATTTTTATCTGAGGATGGCAGGATAAGGAAACGCGAAACACTTCGTGTCGGGAGTTCGATCAGCGCGAAATCATCTTTCAGTTTTTTATCGGAATGCCCCAGTTTTACTGCAAGATAAATGGATTTATCAACAAGGGAAGAGATCTCCCGAAGGTTGCTGATCATGATAGGGAACAAACCCACCCGCACCTGTTCCTGGAAATACTTTTTTACAAACTTCCCCTGCTCTTCGCTGAGCTGGGATTCGTCGATAATGAAAATGCCGTGGGCCTTGAGTTCCCTTACTATCTCTTCATAAACCGACATGAATTCTTTTTCCTGCACCTGGACGATCTCAAAGATCTCCCTGAGCACTTTCCTGGGGTTCACTGCCGCATCGTATGGGAGGTTCCTGAATTTGACCATGCGGTTCAGGGTAGCAACCCTCACACGGAAAAACTCATCCCTGTTGTTTGAGAAAATTCCCAGGAATTTCAGACGTTCGAGAAGAGGGTTGGTTTTGTCGGCGGCTTCCTGAAGGACCCTGCCGTTAAAATGGAGCCAGCTGATCTCCCGGTTTAAAATGGGTAATTTGGTCTTTGAAGCCATCAATCCTGATTCAGGTCTGAGATTTAAGCATTTTCGGGAAGATGTAAAATTTCAATTCCGATTTCGAAGCCGGGATTTCTTCCCATTTCCCGGTATGGAAATTGATACAAACGACTGCAGAAGTGGGCATATCATCTATGCCGGGATGCAGGAAAAGATTGGCGAGTTGAGTGATCAGGGGGTTGTGCCCGAATATCATCAGGGTATTGACATCATTAGAAGTTCCGTATATCAGGTCGAGCATCCTGTCGTAGGGCCCGTCGTAGATCCTGCGGTCCTTAAGAATGTTTTTAACTGGATAATCCAGGCAGGCAGCCATGATCTTTGCTGTTTCGTAGGCCCTGACTGCCTGGCTGGATATCATAAGGTCGGTTTTTATGCCCTCTTTGATGAGATAATCCGCTACAAGCCTGGTTTTCTTCTCACCTTTCTCAAGGAGAGGGCGTAACTCATCAGAGTAGCCGGGGGCATCCCAGGAAGACTTGGCGTGGCGCACTAAAAAGAGGGTTTTCATGGTTTGTTTCGGGATCAGTATGCGAATAAAGGATAATCGGCCATCATTTCATTGACCTTTTTTCTTACTTTGGGTATAAGATCTGCGTTTTCAATATCAGAAATTACCTCGTCAATCATATCCACGATGATCGGCATATGTTTTTCCTTGAGGCCCCTGGTTGTGACGGCTGGTGTGCCAACCCTCAGCCCTGAAGTCTGGAAAGGAGAACGGCTGTCGAACGGCACCATGTTCTTGTTTACTGTGATATCGGCTTGCACCAGTGTATTCTCAACCTGTTTTCCGCTGATAGCGGGGAACTTCTTCCTTAGGTCGATCAGCATAAGGTGGTTGTCGGTTCCCCCGGAGATCACATGATACCCCTTGTCAACAAAGGCTTTTGCCATTACGGCGGCATTCTTTTTTACCTGCATGATATAATCCATGTACTCATCCGTCAGCGCTTCGTAAAACGAAACTGCCTTGGAAGCAATCACATGTTCCAGCGGGCCGCCTTGTACACCGGGGAATACCGCCGAATCGAGCAGCTGTGAGAACATTTTGACCTCGCCTTTGGGGGTCGTAAGTCCCCATGGGTTGGGGAAATCTTTGCCCATCAGGATCATACCTCCCCTGGGGCCTCTCAAAGTTTTATGAGTCGTGGTGGTAACAACATGGCACCAGGGCAGTGGATCGTTCAGCAGCCCGCGGGCAATAAGACCTGCAGGGTGAGCGATATCGGCCATCAGGATAGCCCCGATCTTATCGGCGATCTCCCGCATCCTCTTGTAGTTCCAATCCCTCGAGTAGGCGGAAGCTCCGGCAATGATCATTTTAGGCCTTACCTGCAGCGCCTGGGCTTCCATCTTGTCGTAATCGACAACACCGGTGCTTTGTTCAACCTGGTATCCGACGGCTTTGTAAAAGATCCCGGATGAATTGACAGGGGACCCGTGTGAAAGGTGGCCGCCATGGGCAAGATCAAGCCCCATAAACGTGTCGCCGGGTTTTAATACCGTCATCAGGACAGCCATATTGGCCTGGGCGCCGGAATGAGGCTGAACATTGGCCCATGCCGCATTGAACAGGGTCTTGGCCCTGTCGATGGCCAGTTGTTCCGATTCGTCGACGAACTGGCATCCGCCGTAATATCTTTTGCCGGGATAGCCTTCGGCGTATTTGTTGGTAAGACATGAGCCCATTGCCTTCAGCACCTGGTCACTTACGAAATTCTCGGATGCGATCAGTTCGAGCCCGCTGCTCTGGCGGTGAAGCTCCTTTTTAATGATGTTAAAAAGTGCAGTATCTTTTTTCATGGTAAAAATTTTTATGATTCCGGAAGCGTTATGAATTATGATTGAATTACAAATGTATTAAATTTCCGGCAAATTGTTGATCTTTGCAAAACAACGTACATCATACCATGTTATTCGTACCTTGTACATGGTACATTGTACATTGCAACATGTTCCAATGACAAAAGTAACCTTCATCTTCCTGCTCCTGTTATTGTCTTTTCCTTCCTTTTCCCAGCTCAGCGCCGGAGTCGACGACACCATCAATCCCGGGGTCCCTGTTACCCTTACTGCAAGCTACGGGATGGTCGGTATTGGCATAAATACTACGGATGACGGAGTGGAGGGGCCATACCCGATAGGTTTTGAGTTTAATTTTTTTGGCAACAGATACACCCAGTTTTACATCGGGGCAAACGGCTGGGTCAGTTTCAGCCCGAACCCGAATGCAAAGGGAACCCGCCAGCCATTCGGAGTGCCAAGCAGCGCAGATTATAATCCCAAGAATTGCATCCTCGGACCTTTCTGCGACCTGATCCCCATCTCTGCTGGAAGCCCTTATATTTTCTACCAGACAATAGGGAAAGCACCCTCGCGCAGCCTGATAGTGATGTGGTGCGACTGTCCTATGTATAACTGCATGGACTCGCTATCTACCTTCCAGATTGTTCTTTACGAGGGGAGCAATACCATTGAAAATCATATTATGAAAAAGCCGTTTTGCAGCTGGTTTAATAATAACGCAACCCTGGGTGTTCAGAATGGGAACGGGTATATAGGCTTCTCCGTACCGGGCCATAACGCATCTTCCTGGACGGCCAACAAACAAGCCTGGAAATATATTCCTGCCACTGCCGACAGTTTCCAGATCGTACAGATTCCTTATGATCTGAAACCTCTCACACCAGGGAACAAGCTCATTTACCGCTGGTACCAGGGGGGAGAAGAAATATCCGAAGATCAGACACTTATCGTGTCGCCCATGGAAACCACAACCTATGTCGCATATGCCAGGATCTGCGCAGGAGATGAGTTTTATGATACAGTCACGGTATTTGTACACCAGGTCATACCCAACGCTTTCACCCCTAATAACGACGGGATGAACGACAGCTTCAAAATACTGGGGCTGCCTGTGGAAAACATAACTCGGTTCCAGATCCAGATCTTCGACCGCTGGGGACAGGTCATCTTTGAATCAAACAAGATTGACGAAGGCTGGGATGGCACATTCAAGGGAAAACCATGCCCGCCGGAAGTCTATAACTGGATGATCTATTATGAAACGAACAGTCGTAAGGACAGGATCTCCAACAAGGGACAGGTAATGCTTATCCGTTAACCGGGACTCCCAGGGCCTGCATGAGTAACCCGGTCAGTTGCTTTTTATTGAATGGTTTAGCGAGATAATAGTTTGCCCCTTTTGCAATTATGGCTTCTTTTTCCTGCTGAAGCGTATAACCCGTAACCGCAATGATCGGTGTGTCAGTGTATTCGGGTTTTTGCCTGATCTTCTCAATGGCTTCGCCCCCGTCCATTCCGGGTCCGAGATTGATATCCATCAGTATCCCGTCATAAGCATTCCTGTTGGTGAGATCGATTGAAGTCAGCGCGTCTTTGGCCACGTCGAGCTTATATCCTTTCTGAAGGTAAAGTTTAACAAGATCGATATTAGCATCATTATCCTCCACAAGCAGGAGATAAGGTTGTTTGCCGCTTGCCTGTATCCCGTGGGGCTCCGATGGGGAAGCTGCCTTTTGTTCGGGGGCCTGTAAAGCTTCTTCAGGTATGTTCAGTGTAAAGGTGGATCCGTGACCTACCTCGCTTTTGACCTCAAGTTTACAGTTAAGCAGGGCTGCACTTTTCCGGGTGATTGCCAGCCCGAGCCCGCTGCCTTCGTAAGGCCTGTTATAACCTTCGCTGGCCTGCCTGAATTCGTCGAAGATCATTTCCTGTTTCTCGGCAGGAATGCCGATGCCAGTGTCGCGTACGCTGATGACGTATCTTTCGAATGGCAGGGTGCTCTTTTTCAATATTACCCCGATTTCGCCTTCCGAAGTGAATTTAACTGCATTTTCAAGGATATTCAACAGGGAAGTCTGCAGCAGGTGCTCATCGGAATGAATGAACACGAAGGGTTCGATTTCGCATTTCAATATAAGCTTTTTTTCTTTGGCAGGTTCCCTGATGCTGTCAACACAGTGTGTTGTCAGGTCCGAAAGATTGACATTCACAGAGTTCGGGACATACCCTGAATCGAGCTGTGCAAAGGTCATAATGGAATTCAGGGTCTTTAACAATCTCTGGGCCGATGATAGGATATGCCCGGTCATGGCCTTCTGGGACTCATCGGTTACAATTGAACTTAGGATCTCGGTGAAACCCAGGATACCGTTCATCGGTGTCCTGAATTCATGGCTCATATTGGCCAGGAGGGAGGATTTTACGCGGCTGGACTCTTCAGCAGCCAGCTTGGCCTGGATCAATTCCAGCTGCGCCTGTTTCTTCTCTATCCTCAACTGCATTTCTTCCAGTTCCCTGGTCACGGCAGGTCCAAGGCGGCTAAGGGCGCTCTTCATCAGGTAGTCATCAGCTCCTTCTTTCATGATCGAAACGGCCAGGTCTTCCCCTACAGTTCCAGACACCAGGATGAAAGGGATGTCAAGATTCCGGGCTTTAAAGACCCTTAACGCCTCCAGTCCGCTGAAGCCCGGCATTGAGTAATCGGAGATCACTATATCCCATCCTCCTTTATCGAGTTCCGCTTCCAGGTCGGGCCTGGTCTTTACCCTGACATAATCAACGTCAAACCCTTCTTTTTTCAGCTGGCGTAAGACCAGCAGGGAATCGGTTTCGTCATCTTCAACCTGAAGAAGTCTGATTTTTCTCATAGTCTCCTCGAACAATTAATTCAATTAATGATTGCTGATCTCGTGGTCAACGGTGAAATAAAAAGTGGAACCTTCGCCTACTGCGCTTTCGGCCCAGATCCTTCCGCCATGCTTCAGGATCACTCTTTTAACAGTGGCCAGACCTATCCCACTGCCTGTAAATTCATTTTCGGAATGCAGCCTCTGGAAGGGGGTGAAAAGTTTATCGTAATATATCATGTCGAACCCTGCCCCGTTATCCCTGACAAAATAAACTGTTTTGCCATCCTTCACGGTACGGTCAAATTCAATCACCGCATCCCTGACCCTGGAACTGTATTTCCAGGCATTGTCAAAAAGGTTCTGTAATACGATCCGCATGAGTTTGGGGTCGCAATAATCCAACAGATTGTCGCGTATCAGCAGCTTTACATTTCTTTTAGGATTGACCTTGCGGATCTCATGGTTGATCTCCGCAGCCATCTCGCTGAGGTTGATCTGCATCTTGTCAATATCCTGCCTGACAATTCTTGACAGTTTCAGCAGTTCATCGATCAGGATATTCATTGATCCTGCAGCTTCAGTGATCTTTTTCAGAAGATCGAGCTCGTTGGTGTCAAGCTTCGAAAAATAGTCCTCAATATAGGCCCTGGTTATATGGTCAATCCGTCTTACAGGGGCTTTCAGGTCATGGGAGACAGAATATGAAAAGGCTTCAAGTTCTTTGTTCGTTGTTTCAAGTTCGGCGGTCCGGTCCCTGACTTTCTGTTCCAGTTGCTCATTAAGTTTCCTGATCTGTTCGGTACGATCGTCTACCAATGCCTCCAGTTCCTTTTCGCGTAAATACCGGATCCGGTATTTAATGATCATCCAGGCCAGGACAATGCCTGCAACTACCCAGATCATAATGAACCACCATGTTTCGTAAAAGAAAGGCAGAACACGTATCCTGATACTTGCCGTTGCCTGGGATAATTCACCCGGGTTTTTGAAAACCTGTACTTCGAATACATAATCGCCCGGCGGAATATTGGTGTAATAGGCAACACGACGGCTGCCCACCGTATCCCATCCACGGTCAAACCCTTTAAGGATATACCTGAATGAAAGATCTTCGGGTGCAATAAACGAAGGTGCAGTATAATGGATCTCAAGATGTGCCATTCCGGCGCCGATTTCATACACTTCACTGGTTAATGCAGCCTTGTTGTTGATCAATACCGAATCGATCTTGGGAACAGGGTTGCTTCTCCAGGTCAGTGAATTCTCAGGATCAAAAGCTGCTATTCCTCCAGTGCACGGCAACCAGAACTGCCCGTTTTTCATTTTCCAGGCTCCCGGGAAAAGTCCCATATGCAGACCGTTAAAGCCGATGGCGGTATCAAATGCAATGCTGCGCAGGTACACAGGAATGTCCTTTTTTAATATAAGTTTCTGAAGCACATCGAATTTAACGCCTGCAATTCCGTCATTTCCGGCAAACCAGATATTTGCCGACCTGTCCTCAAAAATAAATCCTATGGATTTGCCGATGACGGAGGTCAGCTTTTTAGACTGAATCGGAGTGAATTTTTCCGTTTCAGGGTTAAGGTGAACTACACCATTGTAAGCGGTACCTATCCAGATATTATTCAGCGAATCAAGGTGGAGGCAAAGAATTTCATTATCAGGGAGTCCCTGACCGCTCCCGTATGCTTTTATTTTACCGTCTTTAATCCTCGCCAACCCCCCGTCCTGGGTTCCGGCCCACATATACCCCTTGCGGTCTTCAAGAAGACAGAATATCCTGTTGCTGGGCAGTCCTTCTTTTGTGGTCATTAATGAAACAACCTTATCGTCCTTCATTACATAAATACCCTGGTTGGTCCCTACCCATAAATTCCCGTCCCGCGATACCTTCAACGCATGAAATTCACCGGCTGTAAGACCCTGTTTCTGGGAAAAACGCACTGAAGAGGTCCCGTTAAATTTCACCAGTACATTCTGGCTGCCTACCCAAATGTTATTTCCTTTATCAATTGCAATAGAAATAACGGGGGAACGCCCGATACCAAGTTTCTGCCCAAGCTTTTCAATCCTGTTATTCCTGATCCTGTCAAGCCCTCCTTCGGTGTTGCCGACATAGATACTTCCGTCATCAGCCTGTATTATGGAAGTTATCCAGTTGCCCGACAGGCCGTTTGTCGTATTGATCATCTGAACGGGGACCGTCCTGATCCTGGAAAGTCCTGATGCCCTTGTGCCAGCCCAGAGATTTCCTTCCATATCCCTGAAAAGGCTCAGTACGAGATTGGATGACAGATTTTTCCTTGTGTCGATCAGCTCTGTTTTTCCAGTCTGAGTATTCAGGAAGAATATGCCAAGTCCGTCAGTCGCTATGGCCAGCATGTTCTTGCCATACCCGGTGATCTGCTTGATCGAATGATGGATCTTCCCTTGCTGATCCTGCCAGGGGTTGATCTTCCCGTTTTTCATATAAAAAAGATAGCCGTCGTCACTACCAATCCAGAGTGTATTTGTAGAGTCGTAATATAATCCGTTGATATTCTGGTGGGTCAGACCTTCCTTCGGCCCGTAATTCTTTATTCCATCCTTCCCTATTGAACTAAGGCCTTTATCGCAGCCTATCCAGACGTCCCCGTTACCCCCCGGGCAGATCACATTGACTTCATTATCGCATAAACCATCGGCTATGGTGTAAACCCTGGATGCACTCCTGTCATAACAGATAGCTCCGCTGCCCGTGAGCCCGGCCCAGATCGCATGGGACCTGTCTTCAGAAATGACACTGATCGTTTTATTGAGGAACACCTTTTCAGAATCCAATATGCTCCATTGATTGTTTTTATATCTAAGTATCAGGCCATTGTGAAAGCCTGCATACAGGGCGCTGTCATGAGAAAGATACAAGGCATTGCATTCCTGGTATTTGAATATTCCTGGCGCCGAGAAGTTTACGTTAAGAAAATGGATTCCGTCGAACCTGTATAGCCCGAATTCATTGGCAAGCCAGAGATAGCCATCGGGAGTCTGGGCAATATTATAAACTCCTGCCGGGGCACCGTTCCCGGGAAGCCAGTTCCTCACCTGGTATGAATATCCTGAAATATTGTCCAGGCTTATCTGAGCCATTACAGCAGGCATTTGAGAAACAGTCACAAACACCAACAATAGCATAGCATAATTTCGGCGAAACATGGAGAAAATTATTAATTCATTTACAAATCAAAGATATAACTATTTATATTTACGGCAAATAATATTAGAATTAATGGAATGTTTTATAATTTAGTAGACGATTTAATAACAAAAAATTAATTTTTATGGCAACACTGTTAGTTAATTTTGCTGACGTTAATGGAATTCCACGGCATGAAAAAGTAAAGGTCCCTGACCTTACGGTTACAAGACCCATTGATGTAATCCAGGTCATTTACAATCTGGATAACAGTTACAAACCCCATCCGGGTAATGGAGGAGGAACAACGATCTGGAAAATGGGTAAAGCAGTGGTCGGGGGAACTTTTACGGATTTTACCGATGCTGATCCCTTGTCGAGCAATGGTATAATCGGAGACGATACTGTCGAGTTGCGGCCAGCTCACACTGATGCAGCGCGTACTGTATAATATCTTATTTCCCGCACTCTGCCTCATCTGCAAAGAGCCAGCACTTCTGCCCGGCTGCGTAATGCCAGGGCGGGTTGGTTTTTTGATTTACAGCAATAATTTTTACATACCTTACCTGCCGGTTCACAGGATCGGAAGAGATTTGAATGACAGTGGGTTTTGCTTCCAGTGAAGCCTTACCTGGAGCTTCAGGTTTGAAAACCCCTGCTTTCTCATAACTTCTGCCGTCGGCGCTGGTATAAAACTCTACCGAAACAGGAGGGAAGATATAAGAAGGTGTATTAACGAGGAAACTGACCTTTACCTGGCCAATCAGTTTCTCCTGTCCCAGGTCAATAACAGCCTGCAAGTCGTTCGACTGGAACCCCAGCCATCTCCCGTCATAATAATTCTCGCTGCCCTTCATACCATCGGTCAGGGAATATTGATTCCCGCTGTACTTTCGGTCAGGCTGATCTTTCAGAACCGCTTTACATCCAAGCGCCTCATGATTTATAAAATTTATCTCTGCGGATGACAGAGAGGGTATGTCCTGAAGGAAAGCTTTTGCAGTCAGATGGCAGCCCGACTCTATCTTCAGTGAATCAGAGCAGATCGCGGATGCAGCAGATGGTGTGCTTCCGTCCGTGGTATAACGGATTATTGCCGTATTGTCCGCACAGCGTATTCCCGCTTTCCAGTTTTTTTTCACAGGATCAAAGACCGGTGAAATCACTACTTCCCTGTAGTTGACATGAAGGGTGTCGGTGCGGAAGGACCCTGCAGGTAATCCCCAGCGGTCAAAAACCGAAGCCGTATCGGTATTCAGAAAAGCATACCTCACATTTTCCGGCCGGGGGACCTCCGTACTGCTGACCATTACCGAATTTCCCATGATCACCGCCATGGCCGGCCTGAATATCCCGTCACTTCCTGCAATCCTGAAGCCGGTGACCTGGTCGGACCTGCTATAAAGGAAATCACTGTTTTTAAAATACACCTGTATCTTGTCAGTTTCCTGCCTGGAGAACCAGTATGCGGGCCCAGACCAGGACTTCAGGTTTGCCTGGTTATATGCTTTGGTAATAGCGAGCAATGCAAGGCGTCGTCCCACTTCCTGCTTGTTTTTGGGATGGATGTCTTTAAGATTCCCGATGTCGAGGGTCACAGCCATACCGGTATTTTCGATTGAGAGCGCTTTCTCCTGTGCTTCCCTAAGGAAACCGCTGGCTTCTTCGTAGTCATGGTAATCGTAAGGCGCTATCTGAACGAAGTAAAAAGGAAGTTCGGGTTGTCTGAAGTATTGCCTCCACGACCTGATCATGCCTATAAAAAGGTTACCGTAAAGGTCGGCATCGTAACGGTTGGATTCTCCCTGGTACCAGATAAAACCCTTGATAGTATAATTCCGCAGGGGATTTATCATGCCATTGAACAACGCTGATGGGGCGGAGGCATCCCAGCCCGGGCTGTTCGGATGATTCACGTAATAAGCAAGGCCGGGAGTGTATTTAAGGTATTCGAGAGGAGTCCAGGCTTCGGCAGGGGTCCCTCCCCAGGCAGAAACTATAAGCCCGATAGGAACATGGAACTGCTTGTAAATCTCGAGTCCAAAGAACAGGGATGTAGCGCTGAAATTCAACGCCGTTGATGAGTCCGCAGTCAGCCATTCGGCACTGCAGGTGTCGGAAGGCAATTGTGAAACCTGTTTCTTTACCGTGCAAAGCCTTATCTTTTGCAAATGCGAGGTGTCTATCCTTTTCTTCAGCTCAGGGAAGTACTGCCAGCCTCCAAGGTCTTTGACAGTAAACTCCATATTGGACTGCCCGCTGCAGATCCAGACTTCGCCTACCATCACATCCCTGATCTCGACTTTGTTCGTCCCGGTAAAAGTGATGGTATAGGGCCCTCCCGGCCCTCCCGAGAACATCCTTATAACCCAGTGCCCCGACGGATCAGTCTTGACTGATGACGATTTATTGTTCCAGCCTGTAACCACGGTGATGGATTCGCCGGGATCGGCACGTCCCCAGAGATATACCCAGCTGAACTGCTGCAGCACCATATGATCGGAAATAACCGAAGGCAGAACCACCGCCCCGTTCATAGATTTGATAAGAAGAATAAAAAGTAATGAACAAAGCAGCCTTTTCATCAGCGGTAATTTGGTTTCCAAAGGTCAGATTTTTTAATTTAGTCGCCCGAAAGATTTTTTAATCGTAAAACAAATATACCAATGAAACGATCATTGATCCTTATTTTGATTTCTTTTTGTTTTATCACGAGGCTGATTGCACAGAAAGAAACTCCTGCACAGCATGACTCAAGAATGCAATGGTGGCGCGATGCCCGCTTCGGCATGTTCATACACTGGGGGCTTTATGCGGTCCCCGCCGGGAGCTGGAATGGAAAAACCGAGTACGGGGAATGGATACGCACTTCAGCAGAGATCCCTCTTGAAACCTATGACAAATTCCAAAGCCAGTTCAACCCGGTAGATTTCAATGCTGATGAGTGGGTAAAGGCAGCGAAGGATGCGGGGATGAAGTATATCGTGATCACCTCGAAACATCATGACGGGTTTTGCATGTTCGATACTAAACAAACGGATTTCAACATCATGAAATCCCCTTTCGGGAGGGATCCGATGAAGGAACTCTCGGCTGCCTGTAAAAAATACGGACTGAAGTTTTGTTTTTATTATTCGATCATGGACTGGCATCATCCCGATTACCTTCCGAGGAGGGAATGGGAAAAGGACCGGGCGATCGGCGATGCCGACTACGACAAGTATGTTTCTTACATGAAAGCCGAGCTTAAAGAACTGCTGACCCAGTATGGAGATATAAGCGTGCTCTGGTTTGACGGAGAATGGGAATCGACCTGGAACCAGACCCGTGGCCTGGACCTGTATAATTATGTCAGAAGCCTGCAGCCAAATATCATCATCAACAACAGGGTGGGAGCAGGAAGGCTCGATATGGAAGGGATGACCAAACAGGGAATGTTCGGAGGGGACTTCGGCACACCCGAACAGCAGATCCCGCCGACCGGCCTGCCCGGGG
>Ga0316219_1000438_pt1 | contig 57078 bp, 34 predicted proteins | sample TBH18003PmetaG_FD_203635 | JGI IMG/M metagenome (GOLD analysis project Ga0316219, IMG submission 203635) | Freshwater microbial communities from Trout Bog Lake, Wisconsin, USA - TBH18003P | ecosystem: Environmental > Aquatic > Freshwater > Lake > Hypolimnion/Profundal zone | place: USA...
CTCTGCGCCAAACTTACAAATCGCTGTTTTTGTTCCATCGGTAACTCATTTTTCCAGGGCATAAGCCCCGAGCTTAGTGTAACCGATGTCCTCGGTCAGTCTGTTACCGATGTCCTCGGTTCATACCTAACAACACCCAAGTCGCTATTCAGGAACTCGGGCAAAAGTGGACAAATGCCGACCGGATACTGCGATATTTTCAGAACCGAAATTTGTCCCGCGCCCGCTGCGTTACCGTCACGCCCGCGGGTGCGCCGCTTCGTAGGCTTTTTTCATGCGTTCCACCGAGACGTGCGTGTAGATTTGCGTGGTGGAAAGACTGGCGTGCCCCAGCAGCGACTGCACGCTGCGCAAGTCGGCGCCGGCATCCAGCAGGTGCGTCGCAAACGTGTGCCGCAGCTTGTGCGGGGTGATGCCTCGCGGCAGGCCGGCGAGCAACACGTATTTCTCCAGCATCGCGGCGATGTTGCGCGTCGAAAGCCTTTTCCTGAGCTTGGAGATAAAGAGAGCCCCGCTCTGCACGCGCGCCTCATGCCGGTAGCGCTGGATGGCTGTCAGCGCCGGCACGCCCACGGGACAAATGCGCTCTTTGCGCCCTTTTCCCAGGACGCGCGCCGATTCCGAGTAGGTGTCGATGTCGGCGACGTTCAGATTGGCCAGCTCCTGGACGCGCAGACCGGAGGAGTAGAAGAGTTCCATGATGGCCGCATCGCGGGCGGGCAGCCATTTTGGCGCGTGCAGGGTCGGCCCGGCTTTGAATGGGGCGTTGAGGAGGTCGTCGATTTGTTTGATCGAGAGAACCACCGGCAGCTTCCGTTCGGCTTTCGGCAGCAGCACTTCCTTGAGGGGGCTCTCCTTCAGCCCGAAGCGCTCCACCAGGAATTTGTAGAACGTGCGCAGCGCCGCAAAGTGAAGGCGCACCGTCGCGCGCGCCGTCCCGGCCTTCATCAGTTCAAAGAGAAACGCGCGAAAGTGGTCCGCCGTGCATTCCAGCCATGGCGGACGCCTGCCCCCCGCCCGGAACGTTTCGAGGGCATGGCGGTACAGCTTCAGCGTCCGCGCCGCCATGTTGCGCTCCGTTTCCAGAGCGGCGAGGAACGCTTCGATGTGGCTGTCTTTCATCTGCGTGCATCTGCGAAATCTGCGGTTTCAACTGCCGAACCAAGGTTGATCCCCCCGTTGCCCGCAAACCGGAACGACTCTACACCATTTCCGGACCGCGAAAGGCGCGGATGGCGTCGCGCAGTTCCGCGGCGCGTTCGTAGGATTCGGAAGCGATCGCCCGGTCCATTTCGAGTTGCAGGGTTTCGAGCTTGGTCAGCGGCCGTTTGCTCTTGAGCTCGCTAAGCCATTCCTCCAGAAACTCGACTTCGGGATAGGGGCCGGAATTATCGGGCCGCTCCTGCATCGCCTCGACGATCCTATCCCGGCCGCGTTCGATTTGCCGGATGGCGGCGGCGATGTCGTGGCGGTCGAGTTCGAGCGAGGCGCGCGCGCGGGTGTTCATCATCATGACATACGCCTGGAACTGGACGAACGCCCAGGAATGCTCTTCGCGATCGGCATATTTTGCCACGAAATCGAACAGGTCGAGGTTGCGCTGCGTGTCCCGGATGACCGCCGCGTAGTCGCCCAGTTGAAACAGGGAGATGTAACGATGATAATACTGAATGCCCTCCTGCTGAAGCTCGCAGCAGTTTTCCCCGGTCAGCGCCCAGGTCTTGCCCTCGTTCTCGGCTTCCGCGGCGCGTTCCTTATGCCATTCCAGCAGGGATTCGCAGCCGTTCGGACGCTGTCCGTCGGGACGACCGGACACCTCCATCTGGATCAGACCGAGATCGATGCGCAGTTGGAGTTTTTCACGGCCGTCGATGCCGAGGATTTTGCGGACGCGGATCTGCCCCGGCTCGTGGGGCCAGCCTTCGAGGAGATTGTTCAGGTCCAAGTTCATCGACGTATTATCGGGGGACGGCGGACGCTTTGCAAGGGCAAAAGGGACGGGCGGCACGGCGAAAATGGAAAATTTGAGAATCGAAAATGAGGACGCAGCCAATCAAGTTTGCAAATAATATGGGCCGCTCCGGTTTCCGTGCTCGGCTTCCGTTTTGTGGGTAACGGAAAGGGCACTTCACCGCAGTCCACGACGCTAGCGCGAGCCTCCTCTGCCGTTTTTGGGTCATCCATTTCGGACCGCGCCGGCGTTGGGCTCATTTTCATTCTTCAATTCGGCCGTTCTTTCCAAAAGAGGTCAGGAGGTCTGAGGCTGCGATATTGCGTCGAACCTGCTTGCGGTAGTATTCGCTCTTACGGTGAAGATATTGGTTTCCGGAACGCCGGGATCGCGGAGTCATGGCGGCTATCCAGAAGTGGTAGCTGTAAACTCCCACGGTATGGACAGCTTGTTTGAATGTCAGCGGGTCGAGGGGCAGGTCGGTGGAAAGAAAAATTACTGACGGGTAACGCTAAGGCGCATGAAACGGCGTGGCGCGTCTTCGACCGCCGTTAAATCCCGAAAAACCGCCGTGTCGGTCGTGCCATTATCGGTGCGCACGGTGTAGAGAGAGCCGGATTGCCAGATTTGCAGATCGCTGGAGACCTGAACATTGTAGACAATATCAGTCAGGGCGCGCTGCTTTGTGAAAGTCAGCGTTAGATAGGTCTTGCCGTTGAGGGGCGTCCTCCCGGGAACGGGCAGGCCCGATGCCGTTGGCGTTTTCGGGTCGAGCCCCAGCGCGTATTTCATCAAGTTGGAGACGCCGTCGCTTGAGGGCTCACCGGCATCGCCGCTGATTGTCCAATTGCCCAATTCCGATGTTGTGAATTTTTGTTCGCGCCAGTTCTCGAACTGGCCCTTCACCACCAGAACGCTCATCGAATACGAGGGGAACGTATAGGTAAAGGTGGCGCTCGGAACGCTTGCGATTCCTGTGGTGAGATCGCCGCCGGCAAGATCGTTTGCCTTTGTATAGGAAGAAATCGGCGCAACGGCGGAACCGGGTGTGAAGTTATCGAGAGCGACCTGAGCGGTAATGTCGGCGCTGGGATGCTTGTTGATGACGAGCAGCGCAAGGCTGCCATTGGCAATCTTTGCGGCGTGGACGGCAAGCAGGGCGTAGCTGGTCGTTCCGGTGACGACGCTATCCCCGCCGCGTCCCCACAAGGTGAGCAGTTTGGCCGCGTAAAACGGCGGAAAAGGGGTGTTAACCGGCGTGCCCGAGACATCGCCCGCGGCAACGACGCCGTAATCCCCGTAGGCGCGCCAGCCGTACAGGGCGGCGCTATTGTTTCCGCCGGTATTCGAACCGTTGCGCACGGCCCACCAGAGGCAGGTGTTGAATTCCGTGTGCGCGAGATGACCGAGCGCATCCGCGAGGAAGAGCCCGTTCACAAGGCTCGTGCTTTGTTTGCCCGGGTTCGTGGTGACGGAATTCAACTCCGTCACGGCCAGTTCGATTGCGCTGCCGGAGGTTGCGCCAACGTAATCGGTAATCATCTTTCGCAGATTCGTCGCGTCCGATTCGAGCGTTGCGCCGGCTTGCAGGAGCACCGAGTCGCTTTCGGCGCCGGGGCTCTGAGGGTAGCTGTGGTGAATCAGGAAATGCGGCGTTACACCGAGCGATTTGAGCGTGGCAATGACAACGGGCGTCCAACCGCTGTGCAGCGAGTTGCTTTCGTTCGGGTTGGCGACAGCGTGCGTACCGTTGCCATAGGCATCCTCGCCCGGGGTCGCCACGACGCCGATTCGGACGGTTGGATCGACCGCGAGCATCTTGTTGAAGAAGGACTGGAACGCCTGCGCATAGGTGTAGGGGTCGTGAGCGACGCCGGAAAGGCCGCTGCCGCTGCCGCCATGCAGGTCGTTTTCCCAACTGCCGTAACATTCGTTGCCAAGCTCCCAGTACCGAAAGCCGAACGCGGCGGAATGCGAAATGCGGAGAAAATTGTAGCCGTCGTCGGTCGCAAGGGGCGAGGCGGCGCGAATCGAAGCCCAGTAACCGATCGTTTTCCAATCCCGCCCCTTGGAATCGGTCCCGATGGTTCCGGTGCTCGACGCGCTCCCGTTGTAATACGCCACCCAAGCCGCTGCCTGCTCGGGCGTGCCGCTTCCGTAGTTCACGGTGACGTATGCCTGCGCTCCGCGTGCCGCCGTGACAGCCGCGAAGGTGCCCGCGTGGCTCGCCCATTGATACGAGCCGTTGGAAACGAGCCGGTCGGTCTGCCAGTCGTAGTCGTCCGAATCGCTTCCACCGGGGAAACGCAGCGACCGGGTGTTCATTGTCGTCAGGAGATTCGCGTTTGCCGAGCCGCCCAGATTCGAATCCCATATCATCATGTTCATCCCGAAAATTCGGTCGTCGATGGTGCGAATTACACTTTGCGCATCGACGGTGACCGGCACCGGGTTGGGCGGCGGCGTAGCGAGCAGCGAGATGTCGTCTATGTAAAATGTGAGCGGCCCGCCGGTGATGTTCTGAATCCAAAAGCCATCGAAGGTTGCGCTGCCCGACACATGAAGGCTCGACAGCGTAATTGTCTCCTGTTGCCAGTGATTCACCTGGGCCGTCGTGAATGTAAGCGACACGGCGGTCTGTGGATTGCCGTTTAACGTGGCCTGAACCTGCAAGGCGTTGGTTCCCGAAGCGGTCGGATAAATCCAGAAGGAAAGGCTCTGGTAGGCCGACGGGTTGAACGCGGTGTGATGCAGATATAGTGCCTCATAGGTCGTTCCCGGGTCCTTGACGCTGATCGACTTGCTCCCGGAATGAACGGGGCTGGTATTTGTGTAGCTCACGGTCGCCCAACTATAATCCTGCCATCCGTTCTCCAGTGCATCGTCGTACACGACGAGATCCTGCGCGCCCGCCCAAGACGCCATGCTGCTAATAAGAATAACCCAGAGGATAAGCAGTTTCACAGCGCGATCTTACCCTACGGCCGCCATGAGGCAAATATTTTGATGGGACGAGATCCCCGCCCAGGGCACACCTTTGAGAGGACAAACGCGCCCCGGAACGCCTTTTGGAGCGGCATTTCAAGCATCCTGCGCATAAAACGCCAAAGTTTTAGGAAAAACGCCTCGTTTTCTCACGATCAAAAGGGCGGACTGCGGCGATATGAGGGTTGCCCTTTCTCCCGAGGCGAAATGAACACGCTTTTTTAGAGTAATGGCACTGCAAATGCTTAGAGGCACCGCAAACAACCTGAACGATCTTTTTCGATGAACCTCCATGATTATGAAGTGGGCGATTTTTTCGACGAAATGCTGTTTGACGACGGGTCGCCCCGTCCGGCGGCACAGCGTCTTGCGCGCAATCTCGCTTTGCTTCCGTCCACCGAACTGGAGACTCGCCAGAGGGCGGCGGACCGGGCGCTGGTCGAGTCTGGAATCACGTTCAACGTTTACAGCGACAACCGCGGGGTGGAAAAAACGCTTCCGTTCGACCTGATCCCGCGAATTGTTTCGGCCCAGGAATGGGAGTGTCTGGAGGGCGGACTGAGGCAGCGGATCACCGCGCTGAACCTGTTCATCGACGACCTGTACAACGAACAGAAAATCCTTAAGGACGGAGTTATCCCGCGCGAAGTCATCGAGTCCTCCAAGGGCTTTCACAAGCAATGCATCGGGCTGAGGCCGCCGCGGGGTATCTGGTGCCACGTCTGCGGGACCGATCTGGTGCGGCATCGCGACGGGCAGATCTACGTGCTGGAGGATAACATCCGCTGCCCGTCAGGGGTTTCTTACGTTCTCGAAAACCGCCGGTTGATGAAAAGCCTCTTTCCGGAGGTGTTCAACGCGTCGCCGATTCGGGTGGTGTCCAACTATCCGCATCGTTTGCGCGACATGCTCGAACATCTTGCGCCGGACGGCACGGCGTCGCCGCGCGTGGTGGTACTGACGCCCGGCATGTATAACTCGGCCTATTTCGAGCATTCCTTCCTGGCGCAGCAAATGGGGGTTGAACTCGTCGAGGGCAGCGACCTTGTCGTGTTCGATAATTTCGTCTGGATGCGCACGACCCGCGGGTTTGAGCGGGTGGACGTGATTTACCGCCGGATCGATGACGATTTCATCGATCCGCAGGTGTTCCGATCCGACTCGATGCTTGGCGTGCCCGGTCTGATGAAGGTGTATCGCGCGGGCAACGTGGCGCTCGCCAACGCACCCGGCACCGGCGTGGCCGACGACAAAGCCGTCTACGTCTACGTGCCGCGGGCGATCAAATACTATTTGGGCGAGGAGCCGATCATTCCTAACGTCCCCACCTACCTTTGCTCGGAGGAAAAGGATTTGCAGTATGTGGTTGAAAACATCGGGGAACTCGTGGTGAAAGCCGCCAATGAATCCGGCGGATATGGGATGCTCATCGGGCCAGCTTCCACCAGAGAACAGCGGCAGGATTTCGTTGCCAGGATCAAGGCCAATCCGCGCAATTACATCGCCCAGCCGACGCTCTCGCTCTCGCGGACGCCGACGCTGTGCGATGGACGTCTGGAGGGCCGGCACGTGGATTTGCGTCCGTATATTCTCTACGGCAAGGAGATCTTTGTGCAGCCGGGCGGGTTGACGCGGGTCGCCTTGCGCAAGGGGTCGCTTGTGGTCAACTCCTCCCAGGGGGGCGGAACCAAGGACACCTGGGTGCTCGCCGGCGATCCCTCGCCGGAAAGCAAGGGACACGAACCGTGCGAAATCGCAGCCCGCCAGTCGCAGGAGCAATGAACATGTTAAGTCGCGTAGCCGAGTCTTTATTCTGGATGAGCCGTTATGTGGAGCGGGCGGAAAACGTTGCCCGTTTCATCGACGTGAACCTCAATCTGCTTTTGGAGACACCGTCAGACCAGCAATGGATGCCTCTGGTCAATACCACCGGCGACAAGGACGATTTTTTGAAACGCTACGGGACGGCGACTCAGGAGCACGTCATTCGGTTTCTGACGTTCGATTGCGAAAATCCGAACTCCGTGCTCACCGCGTTGCGTGCGGCGCGGGAGAACGCCCGATCCACCCGCGAGATCATTTCTTCGGAGATGTGGGAGCACCTCAACACCTTCTATTTGTTCGTCGATGACGTCGCCCGGCACTCGGGTGGCATCGAGAAATTGCACCCGTTTTTCACCCGGATCAAAGAGAGTAGCCATACCTTCTGCGGGATCACCGACTCCACGATGACGCATGGTGAACCGTGGCATTTCATTCAAATGGGCCGGATGACCGAACGCGCGGACAAGACCTCGCGCATTCTCGACGTGAAATACTTTCTTCTGCTGCCTTCGGTGGCGGATGTCGGCAGTCCTTTCGATGAAATCCAGTGGGCGGCGCTTTTGCGCTCCGCCAGCGCGTTCGAGATGTATCGCAAGAAATACGGGCGCATTTCGCCTGAGAAGATTGTCCAGTTCTTGTTGTTCGATCACGAGTTCCCGCGGGCGGTGCGGTTCTGCCTCAGCAACGCCCGCGATTCCTTGCACGCGATCTCCGGTACGCCGCTGGGCCAGTTTTGTTCCAGCCCGGAACGGTTGCTCGGGCAGCTTTGCTCGGACTTTGCGTATGTGGGGGTGGACGATGTGATCAGGGGCGGGCTCCATGAATTCATCGATGACTTGCAAACCAAGCTCAACCTGGTCGGAGCGGGCATCTTCGACACATTCTTCGCCATGCGTTTACCTGCATCACAGCGCAATGCCATCGCACACTATTAATACCAACCTGCTCTTCAAGTTGCTAAACCGCAGATTTCGCAGATGGGCGCCGATTTTGAGGTCTGCACTGCCATTCCCGGAGATGGTGCAGTTCCGCGAAGATTATTCTGCGTTTACGCGGTTCGCTTCCGAAGAGTCGGAACGCTTCATTAGCTGTCATCCTGAGCTTGCGAAGGATCTCACAACACACCGACCAGCGCTATGCCAGCGTTTACTATTCTCGAAGCTGAGAGCGTTGCTGGGGATGCCGTCAGTGTCGAACTCGCTTGAAGTCGATATTACGTCCGTCCGCCTCCGCGAGATCCTTCGCAAGCTGCCAATGAACCTGCCGGTTGCACGCGGGCGTTGGGAGGCAAGAAGCGCGCGCTCGTTCCCAGGCTCCTGCCTGGGAATGCAGTGTCTTCGAGGCTCCAGCCTCACCAACGCAGTTATCGGGCACCCCGCCAAAGGAGGCTGGAGCCTCGGGGGACAGAGTGCGTTACAAGGCAGGAGCCTTGTAACGAGCGCGCGTGGTGTAATCGCGGTTCTTGCCCAACAATCACCCTCGCGCTTTGGCGAGGTTAGCTCCTCAGGATGACAGCTTACTGGGTGCCGCTATTACTTGGGAGACCGGGTGACCGAGTTTGGTTTCGGCTCCGTCGCGCTCAGTTATCCGCAGTTAATATCTAACTAGTTACGGCCAACTTCTTCTTACGATGTCAATTCACGTCGCCTTGCGCCATTTGTCTCATTACGCCTACGACCGTGCGGTCTCGCACGCGCCGCATGTTGTCAGGCTTCGGCCCGCGCCGCACACGCGCACGCCCATCGTCAGCTATTCGCTGAAGATAGAGCCCAAAGCGCATTTCCTGAACTGGCAACAAGACCCTTTCGGCAACTATCTTGCGCGGGTTGTATTCTTGGATAAAGCGACAGAACTCACCGTTCAGACAGATCTGGTGGTCGAAATGGCGGTGTTCAATCCGTTCGATTTCTTCCTCGAACCTGCAGCGGAGAAGTTTCCCTTCGGGTACGAAGCGGATGCCGGGCGGACCCTGAAGCCGTTTCTGGAGCGCACGGAATGCGGCCCGCTTCTAACGGCGTTTCTGGAGAGCATCGACAGGCGGGAACAGCGGACCATCGATTTCCTGGTGGCGCTCAATTTGCGGCTGTGCGCGGAAATCAAGTACCTCATCCGGCTCGAAGCGGGAGTGCAATCGCCCGAGGAAACTCTGCGACTGGGCTGCGGTTCATGCCGCGATACGGCTTGGCTGCTTGTCGGTCTGCTGCGACACCTCGGGCTGGCGGCGCGATTCGTTTCCGGCTACTTGATCCAACTCACGCCGGACATGAAGTCCCTCGACGGCCCCAGTGGAACGGAGCGGGATTTCACAGACCTGCACGCATGGTGCGAGGTTTATCTGCCCGGCGCCGGCTGGGTCGGGCTGGACCCCACCTCCGGCTTGCTGGCGGGGGAGGGCCACATTCCGCTGGCTTGCACGCCGGAACCGTCGGAGGCAGCTCCGATCGCCGGGGAAGTCGATGCCTGCGAGGCGACCTTTCACCACAAAATGCGTGTCAGCAGGATCGTCGAGACGCCGCGGGTCACCAAGCCTTACAGCGAGGAACAATGGTCGGAAATCCAGGCGCTGGGTCGGCGTGTGGATGAGCGGCTCAAGGCGGCTGACGTCCGGCTGACAATGGGCGGCGAGCCGACCTTTATCTCCATCGACAACATGGATGGAGAAGAATGGAATTTCACCGCCGTCGGCCCGGAGAAGCGGCGGCTCTCGGGTGCGCTCATCCGCCGGTTGCGTGCTCGGTTCGCGCCGGGCGGTCTGCTGCATCTTGGGCAGGGAAAATGGTATCCCGGCGAGTCTCTGCCGCGCTGGGTTTACGGTTGCTACTGGCGCAAGGACGGACTGCCGATCTGGCGCGACGAAACCCTCCTGGCCGACGACGGCGAGCAATACGGCCACACCGAAAAGGACGCTGCCCGGTTCATCGATCGGCTGGCGGACATCCTAGTGGTGAATCGCGACCACATCCGCCCGGCCTATGAGGACGCTTGGTATTACCTGTGGCGGGAGGATCGTCTGCCCTCGAACGTGGACCCGCTTCGCTCGAATCTCGAAGACAAGGAGGAGCGCGACCGGCTGGCGAAAGTGTTCGAGCAGGGTCTCGGCAGGACGGTCGGGTATGTGCTTCCAATCCGGCGCGGCCCATCGGGCTGGAAGAGCGGGCAGTGGTTCCTCCGCCGCCAGCATTGTTTCCTGACCCCCGGCGATTCGCCAATGGGGTTGCGCTTGCCGCTCGATTCCATGCCGTGGGTGAGCCGTTCGGATTTCCCGTATATCAACGCGCCCGACCCGTCTGTGCCTCTGCCGCCATTGCCGGACGACGAGGAATTCCAGCGCCGGGTTCGCGAACGCGCGCGCCAGGGGTCGATTCGAGGCGGCGCCACGGCGGACATGCGCGGGCCGCGAGGCGGATGTGGCGAAGCGCTTCCAACGGATATTGAGTCGGAGCCGGAACCGCCGCGGGAGCGAGCGCCGGCGGCCCAGCAGTCCGCGGGGTGGATTGTGCGAACGGCGATTTGCGTCGAGCCGCGCGAGGGGCGTTTGCATGTCTTCATGCCGCCGGTCGCGAGGATGGAGGATTACCTGGATCTCGTCGCCGCCATTGAGGAAACGGCGGACGGCCTGCGGCTGCCGATCGTTGTTGAAGGCGAAGCGCCCCCGCGCGATTGCCGGGTCAGCCAGATCAAGGTGACGCCCGATCCCGGCGTCATTGAGGTCAACATTCATCCGGCGCGAGATTGGGACGAGATGGTCTCCACGACCACGGCGCTCTACGAGGAGGCGCGGCTGTCCCGGCTCGGTTCGGAGAAATTCATGGTCGATGGGCGGCATGTGGGAACGGGTGGCGGAAATCACATCGTCATCGGAGGGGAAACGCCGGGGGACAGCCCGCTGCTTCGGCGCCCGGACGTCCTTCGAAGCCTGCTCGGATACTGGCAGAATCATCCGTCGCTCTCGTTCCTTTTTTCCGGCTTGTTCATCGGACCGACCAGTCAGCACCCGCGCGTCGACGAGGCGCGCAACGACGCGCTCTATGAACTGGAGCTTGCTTTCCAACAGGTGCCGGATCGCAAAGAAGTGCCGCCGTGGCTGGTGGACCGCATCTTTCGGAACCTGCTCACGGACGCAGCCGGGAACACCCATCGCACCGAGTTCTGCATCGACAAACTCTACGATCCCGCGACGAGCTCGGGCCGTTTGGGGCTGCTGGAATTGCGCGCGTTTGAAATGCCGCCGCACGAACGGATGAGCCTCACGCAGGCGCTGCTTTTGCGGACGCTCATCGCGCGGTTCTGGGACCGGCCCTACAGCCAACCGCTGGTGCGCTGGGGGACCGAGTTGCACGACCGCTTCATGCTGCCGCACTTCGTCGAGGAGGATTTCTCGGATGTGATCGGCGAACTCAACGACCTGGGCTATCCGTTGCGCCGGGAATGGTTCGCCCCTCACTGCGAATTCCGCTTTCCGAAATACGGAGAGATTGTCAAACGCGGCGTTCAACTCGAAGTCAGGCAAGCGCTCGAACCCTGGCATGTGCTGGGCGAGGAAGGCGCGGCGGGCGGTGCGGTGCGCTATGTGGATTCCTCGCTGGAGCGGCTTCAGGTCAAGGTTCGCGGGCTGATCGAGTCCCGCCATGCGATTGCCTGCAACGGGCGCCCGATGCCGTTGCATCCCACCGGCACGGAAGGCGAATACGTGGCCGGCGTTCGCTTTCGCGCTTGGCAACCGCCGGAGTGTTTGCACCCAACCATCGGGGTTCACTCTCCTCTGGTCTTCGACATCGTCGATCGGTGGAACGGGCGCAGCATGGGCGGTTGCACCTATTACGTCAGCCATCCCGGTGGACGCAGTTACGACGTACTGCCGGTGAACGCCTACGAGGCCGAGAGCCGCCGGCTTGCGCGCTTCCAGCCCTTTGGGCATACTCCGGGACCGATGAACATTCCACCCGAAGCCCCTTCGCCCGATTTTCCGTTTACCCTCGATCTTAGAAGATAGAGGAAGACGGGGGGATGCATGGATTTCCAACTCAGCTTTTCAGAGTTTGCAGGTGGCGCTTCCTCGTCTTCGCGAGGGGAGTGGCGGGAGCTAATGGGCTGCCTGGACGCGTTGGGGCCTGACGAGCTTTCCAATCGCTGGGAGACCAGCCGGCGCATGATTCGCGAACAGGGGGTGACCTGCCATGTTCCGAACGGAGAGCAGCCGGGGAATCGCGATCGGCTTTGGGAACTGGATATTCTTCCGGCAGTCATCGGCGCCGAAAGCTGGAGGGAGCTGGAAGCGGGGTTGATCCAGCGGGCGCGCTTGCTCAATGTCCTGCTGGGAGATCTTTACGGGCTTCAGCACTGTTTGCGCAATGGCTGGTTGCCGGCTCCGTTGGTGTACGCCAATCCTCATTTCCTGCGACCGTGCCAGGGGGTGCGAATCGCCGGGTGCCACATGCCGTTTTACGCGGTCGATCTCGCGCAATCGCACGACGGACGCTGGTGGGTGCTGGCCGACCGCGCCCAGGCGCCGGCGGGCATCGGCTTCGCCTTGAAAAACCGAGCCGTTGTTTCGCGCGTGCTTCCGGAGGCAATGCGGGAGATTCAGCCGCGCCCGCTCAACGACATGTTTCCGCTGATTGGGGAAACCCTCGCGAATCTGGCCAATGAGCGGAAAGAGAATCCGACGGTGGTGGTCATGACGCCGGGCCCGCGAAACGAAGCGTTCTTTGAGCATGCCTTCCTGGCCCGCACGCTTGGTTTCACGCTCGTCGAAGGCGGCGATCTCGCCGTACGCGGCCGGCGCGTCTTCCTCAAGACGCTGGAAGGACTTCGCCCGGTGGACGTCATTTTGCGGCGCGTGAACGATGCTTTTTGCGATCCGCTCGAACTGCGGGACGACTCGATGCTCGGCGTGCCGGGGCTGCTTGAAGCCGCGCGCTCGGGTTCGGTGGCGATCGCCAATGCGCTCGGCTGCGGGATTGTGGAGACGCCGGCGCTCATGGCGTTTTTGCCGAACCTTTGCCGGCAGATGCTCGGCGAGGAGCTTGCGATTCCATCGGTGGCCACCTGGTGGTGCGGCGGGCTCGTCGAGAATCGGCACGTTGCCGAAAACCTCGGACGTCTCGCGCTGCGGTCCGCCTTTTCGCCGCCCGGCCTGGTCGAGCCAACGGGGATGCGCCAGGCCCTGGTGGAGCGGTTTCACAGCAATCCGCAGGAGGTCATCGCCCAGGAGGAGATTATTCTCTCCCAGATTCCGGCGCTGAAAAATGGCGGATTCGCCGCCGCCCCGTACCTGGTGCGGGCGTTTGTGATTTGCAATAATGGCGTGTGCCGCGTCATGCCCGGCGGTTTGGTGCGCATGCCCAACCGGGGACGGATTGCAGCGGCCCCCGCGGCGATCATGGGCGGGAGCAAAGATCTATGGGTGCTCTCCGATGCGGCGAAGCCGGCGGAGCGCGACCATCCCGTAACCGTCGCACCCGCGCTGTTTGTCGAACGCTCGCCGATCGACCTTCCGAGCCGCTCGGCTGACAATCTCTTCTGGCTGGGGCGCTACACTGAGCGCCTCGAAAGTCTGCTGCGCATCTCACGGAGCGCTGTAAACGCCTTCAGCGAAGACTTCGGTTCGGACGGCGTCAAGCGCCTCGTTGCCGTGTGCTCTCTGCTGGCCCGGCTCGAACTGATTCCGTCGCACGAGAGCGATGCCGGCGGCGACTGCCGCGACGCGGTAAGCCGCGATTTGATCGCGCTGCTCTCCGATCCCGAACTCGATGGCGGCGCTCGCGATTTGCGAAAGCGCATCCACCAATCCGCGTTCGCGGTGCGCGACCGGCTCTCGTCCGACACCTGGCGGCTGATCAGCCAGATCGAAGCGGATTCCCCGGCGGAACCCTGTTCTCTTTCGATGCTGCACGCCTCCGCGATGCTGGATGCCCTGGTGCTCGACCTGGCTGCGTTTAGCGGGATGGAAATGGAGAACATGACGCGCGGCCACGGCTGGATGTTTTTGGATTTCGGGCGCCGCCTGGAACGGAGCCGGAATCTCTTGGCGCTGCTCGCCGCTTTTCTCGCGTCGGGGGACCGGATGGATTTGCTCATGGAACCGGTGCTGGACATGTGCGACAGCGTGATTACTTACCGTCAGCGTCATTTCGCGGAGATGCACATGCAAGGGGTGCTCGGCCTGCTCCTTTTCGAACCCAACAATCCGCGTTCGCTGGCGTTTCAATTTGCCGCCATGAAACGCGGCGCCGACTCTTTTCCCGAAGCCCCCAATCCCGAGGGGGTCGCCAGATTGCGGGAGCGCATCGCAGGATTCGAGGGGAGGCTCTGGGAGCTCGAAGCGGTCACCGGCGCCGGGGCCGCCGCCTTGGAGCTCGAAACGATGTCCGCGCATCTTTCCAATCTCTCCCATCAGCTCAGCGAGGTGTCGGACCTGGTCACACTCGTCTATTTCAGCCACAGCATTCCGAGAGTCGCATAGAAGATCCCGTGAAAACCCAACTCTTCGAAGTCACTCATTGCACCGCTTTTCGCTACTCGTCTTCGGTGGCGGTTTCCCACAACTTGCTGCGGCTGACCCCGAGGCGAATGCTGCGGCAACGCCCGTTCAGTCACGCGATCGAGCTCAATCCCGCGCCGGAGGCGAGCAGCAGGCACTTCGATTGTTTCGGCAACGAGGTGATGTTTGCGACCATTGCGGAAGCTCATAAAGAACTGCGGGTGATCTCCCGCAGCACTGTCGCCCTCGGCCCCGCGACGATACCCGACAAAGACGAAACGCCTTCCTGGGAACAGGCGGTGCAGATATCGCGGACCGATCGAACGGCAAGTTGCCGCGAAGCTTTGGAGTTTGTTTTTCCATCGAGCATGGCCCCCGTCGATGACAAGTATGCCGGTTATGCTCGCCCGTCGTTTGAACCCGGCCGCCCCATTCTAGAGGCTGTGCTGGATCTCACCGAGCGCATCTACCGCGAATTCACATTCGATCCGGCGGCCACCACTATTGCAACGCCGCTGGACCAAGTGTTGAGGGAGAAGCGCGGGGTATGCCAGGACTTCGCTCATTTCCAGATCGCATGTTTGCGCTCGCTCGATATTCCCGCCCGGTATGTAAGCGGCTATATCGAGACCCTCCCGCCGCCGGGACAGAGCAAGCTTGCAGGAGCGGACGCCTCGCACGCGTGGACCTCGTTTTTCTGTCCCGGAATGGGCTGGATCGATGTCGATCCCACCAACAATCTGTTGCCGTCCATGCAGCACATCACCCTGGCTTGGGGACGCGACTACGGAGATGTGTCGCCAATCCGCGGCGTTGTCATCGGCGGGGATAAACACGCGCTGAGCGTAACGGTGGATGTCGTGGCGCAAGGGGTTATTGACACCGGCGGGTTGCTGGAAGAGGACCAAAGCGGGCGTTGATCGTTGGACAAGAACCTGCGTCGCGCCAGCTTCCTGGGAGCGCACGCGCCCTCGCGTGCGGCCTTTGGCACCCTCGCCAAAGGCATCTTCGCTCAAGAAGCTCGCATTCAACCGAGTAGCCACGGATTACACGAATGAACACGGATAGGGTTCATCCGTGGCAATCCGTGAAATCCGTGGTTTCGATGAAGCAAAAGTTCGCGTCGGCGAGGGTGCCGACGCCAACACGCGAGGGCGCGTGTGCTCCCCGGATTCCCGCCCAGTTGTTCGGGTCGAATCCGCAACCCATTAGGTGCTGGAACCGATTGGCGGACGTTACGCCCCAAGTTCCCGGGACCGTTCCGTGGCTGCCCGGACGGCTCCGATGAACGCGGAGCGCACCGCCATCGATTCAAGCTTTTCCAAACCGGCGATCGTCGTTCCGCCGGGACTCGTCACCTGGTCCTTGAGAACCGCCGGATGCTGTCCGGTGCAAAGAACCATCGCAGCCGCCCCGGAAACCGTCTGCGCGGCGAGTTGCAAGGCCAGATCGCGGGGCAAGCCCATCAGCACGCCACCATCCGCCAGCGCTTCGATGGCAAGATATACATAGGCCGGACCGCTTCCGCTGAGTCCGGTGACGGCGTCCAGCAGCGATTCCTTCACCGCCACCGCCGTTCCCACGGACGAGAAGATTTGCGTGACGAGCGCGGCGTCGGCGTCGGTGGCCGTGGGACCGAGGGCGAATCCGGCCGCGCCGTAACCGATCAGAGCCGGTGTGTTTGGCATGACGCGGACCATGCGCACCGACGGGCCGCCCGCCTGCGCCAGCTTTCCCAGTGAAAGCCCGGCGACGATGGAAATCACGAGTTTTCCGGCGAGCGCGTTGCCGATGCCGTGCAGGGCGGACAGCGCGTCCGAGGGCTTGACGCAGAGCACCAGCGCATCGACGCCGGTCGCAAGAGCGAGATTATCGGGAAGCGCGCCGACGCCGGTTTTGGCGGCGAGCGCTTCGACCGCGGCGGGAACGCAGTCGCTCACCAGGATATCTTCAGGAGCAAACGCGCCCGCCTGCACAACGCCGTTCACCAACGCGCCGGCCATTTTGCCGCAACCGAGAAAACCGAGTTTCATGCGGAAAGGAATATGCCGGGCGCAGGCAGCGGGCAAACATCTTTTGCGGATCAGGGCAAGGAATTGGAAACGCGGAGTTCACGGATGGGCACCGATGAGACGGTGAGGAAACCGCCAATTCTGTTAAAACCCTCGGAGCGCTTACTTTGCCGGGATCACATCGAGCTCCGCAAGCGACGCGTACGGTTTCGTCATGTCGAAGCTGTCGAGCGCGACGATCTTCAGCCACTTGGTTTCCACCGCTTGCTGGAACGAGATGATTTTCAAGGCGTCGCCGCGCTTGAACTCTGCGCGGGCTATTTCCCGCCACGTGTTGCCGTCATCGCTGATCCACACCACGCAGTTCTTGATCGTCCCGTTGGGGATGCCATCCTGGCGCGGCAGGCAGGAAACGCCTTGCAGTTTTACCGGTTTCTCCAGCGAGACCGTTAACGAATGCGGAAAGCCCGGCGCATTTCCAGTCCAGGGCGTATGCCAGATCGTCTCGGTGTTGCCGTCGATGGCGTTGGCGGCGGAATGATCGCCCACTTCGCTGTCCGCCCGGATGACGGCTCCGAGTTTTTCCAGCACGCTGCTGGTTTTCGGAAGCAGCATATCTTCCAGCAGAGACGCTGCGATTTCCTGTTGAGGATGGAACGCGGAAGACCCGGCGTAATTGTAGACGCTCGCCAGGAGTTGGCGCGCGGCGGGATCTTTCTTCATCGACGGCAGGTCAATGCCGCACACCAACAGTTGCCCCTTGCCGACCCGCGCTTCGAAAATGACCCCGAGCTTGTGGTTGCGCGCGAAGTTGTCGATGACCTGCAACGCAGGCCGGTAGTCGGACGGCGTGTTATCCAGCACGAAAAGGCGCGAGGATTGCATCAGGCTGTGCCATTGCCAGTTGCTGTGGGACTCCGTCGGGAAATGCGCGAAGATCGGGTGCTCCGGATCGCACAGCAGGCCCATCGTGTTCGGTTTCTGGCTGGGAAACCAGACGGGACTCCAAAACACAGGCAGGAATGCGCCGCGCATCGACAAGGAAGCACCGCCGGTTTTCGCGAACAGGATGGCCTTGCCGCCGCGTTCCAGCACGGGCTGGGTTTCCTCCCACGTATTGTAGACGGCGACGCCCTCCGGCGCCTTGGGCTGAACATCGCCGGGATAAATCCAAATCTCCCAGTCGTTGGAGAACTGCGTGCCCTGCAAAGCAACGGTGACGATCGCCTTGACCGGCGCGGAAGCGGCAGTCAGCGGCGCTTGGAATTTTCCGAGCGCTGTCAGTGTTCCGGTGGGAGCGTTTGCGAGGGGCAGCGTGCCGGAAGCGATTGCCTGTCCTTGTAAGTTCTTGATGGTCCAAACTGCCTGCGCATTTGGCAGGTTCGCGGGACCGTAATTGGCGAGATCCACCGTGCCCTCCAGCGCTTCACCGGCGGTGTAAGTGCGTTTGGCAATGCGCAACAGCGGCACAGTCGGGCCGCAGAACCGGCGAAACGCTTCGGGCGTGATGAAGCCCTTCGAATCCCAGAACGGATCGAGCGGGCCGATGAGCGCCGTGCCTTGGGTGGGATAGTCGTGCAGGTCGAGCAGCGAGAATCCGGCGTATTCCGGGGTACGGAGCAATACCTCCACCTCTTCCTTATAAAGCGCCACGGCGAATTTCCCGCTGGCGTCCACGAATTTCGGGGCGAGATCGAGCAGGTGCTTCTTCTCCAGGTCCGCCTCGATCAGGTCGAAGTTTTTCACCGCCATCACGCCGGTGTATTTCTTTCGTTCCTTGAAATCCGGGAAGAACATCCACTGGCCGATCTCATGGCCAACGATGGGGCGCGGATCGCCGGCAACGACGCTGTGCAGATCGCGTTCCGTCCCCGGCCCGTGGATGCCGCGCCCCTCGGCTTTCTCCGTCCACTGGCGATTCTTGGTGACTTGGGCGCATGACGCCGACGAGTAGAGATGTCGCGGATCGCGTTCGATCAGCATTTGCACCCAGCGCGTGAGCAACTCGTCGGCGCCGCCATATTCGTTGCCGAGCGTCATGAGGCAAAACGAGGGGTGATTGCCGTAGGTGTCCACCATCCGGCGAAACTCCGCTTCGATGAATTGATCCCGGTCCCGATTGCTCCCCGCGCTGACGTTGGCCATTGGGCCCTCGGCCTGGATCATAATCCCTTCGAGGTCCGCCGCCTCAAATGCAGCCTCCGGCGGGCACCACGAGTGAAACCGGACAAAGTTCAGCCCGTAGGATTTCATGATCTTAAAGATGCGATGCCATTCGGCGGGGTCGGTGGGCGGGTAACCGGTCAGCGGAAATACCGAACACTCCAGAGTGCCACGCAGGAATACCGGGCGGCCGTTCATGGCAAACCGGGTTCCGCGCGCCTCGAACTTGCGCATTCCGAAACGCACCGTGCGCTGGGCGTCGCCCAGTTTGACCGTGAGTTCGGTCAGGTTCGGCGCGAATTCATCCCAAAGTTTCGCCCTGCCCATGTCCACGGTCAGTTCGGTATGCCCGCCCTTTTCGTCCCAAGCCGCCTCGACGCTTTGACTGCCGGCAATCAGCGTTGCTTTTCCCGGTTTGCCGGTAGCATTGCCGATGCGCACCGCCACGCGCGCAGTCTGCTTGTCCACATCGGGATACACCTGCACGTCGGCGATCCAGACGGGCGGCGTCGCGGAAAGCTCGATTTTTCCGACGATCCCGTTCATGTTGCCCCAGGTGCCGCCGAACAGCGCGGAGACGAAAGGCCCCAAGTCTATCTTGACGGTGTTATCCACGCATATCGTCAACCGGTGTTTGCCGGGAGTCACGCCGGTTCCGAAATCGTAGACGTGCGGCGCGATCAAGCTGTCCTGCGTGCCGAACGCTTTGCCGTCCAGCCATACGGACGTAACCCACCGCACCCGCTCCAGAGTGAGCGTCACCCGTTTGCCGGTCCATGTGGCGGGGATTTCCACGTCCCGCTGGTACCAGGCCGGGCCGGCGTAGTTGTAGAGCCGATACGGCCCCTCAAGCGTTGGCGCTTTGGTGTTCTTGGGGCCGAGTCCGGCGTCGTCCATCGTACCGGGCAGACGGATTTTGCCGGTCAACTCGCGGTCGAAGGCGTGGGCGTCGGCGCCGGCGATTTCAAAGCGCCACTGGCCCGCAAGCGGCACGGTTTCGTCGGCGCGAATTGAGCCGGCGGCCAGGATGAAAGCCGCGAGCAATGCGATCGAATTGAATAGTTTCATGGTTTCTTCGTTGGTTGTGAGACTGCGTTTTTCTTTGCCGGAACGGTCCACGCCGGGGTGGGGGAGACCTCCAGGGTTGGCTCCCCTTGCAGGAATCCGAGCGAGCACAGAAACTTGTCGGCCCTGCGAATCGCATCGACCACCATCGATTCCGGCGCGCTGTACCGCGGGACGATGAAGGCGTGGCGCGCGCCTTCGATCAGTTCGAGATCGCAACGGTTCTTCGCCGCGCGCATGGCGGTCGCGAATTGGCGGGCCTGATCCACCTTGACGACGCGGTCGTCCAGGCCGTGCATCAGCAGGGTGGGGGGAATTCCGGCGCGAACTTGAAAAAGCGGCGAGAGCCGGCGCGCCAGCTGCGTCTGCTCCGCGTTGGGTTGCTTCGCTTCCGGCGCCGGATTCTTATCCAGCGCGCGTCCACCGATGACAAAGCAGATCCAGCCGCCCTCGGTCATGTCCACGATCGGGTTGCAGAGAATCATCGCGTTGGGAACGGCATCGATCTTCAGGTTGTCCGCAGGATCGTCAAAGCCTTGGACTGTGCCGAGCGCGCCAGCCAGATGGCCGCCCGCCGAGTCCCCGATGACCGCGATGCGCATGGGATCGACGCCGAGTTCGCACGCGTGAGCCCGAATGTACCGGATGGCCGACTTGCAGTCTGCGAGGCAATCCGCCACCGTCGGCCCTTCCGGTTTCAGTAGCCGGTATTCGATGCTGAACCCGACCGCGCCGCGGCTGGCGAAATAGCGCGCATGAGGGAAAAAGACGTCCGCGCCGCCGGCTCGCCAGGCGCCGCCATGAATGCAGACCACCGCCGCGCGACGATCACCCGGTTTGAAGCCGTCCGGGGTAAACTGGTATAGGCGCAGGTCGCCGGCAGTCGTCTTCTTGAACACAATGGAAGACTCGCGCATGAACTCCGCCATCGGAACAGCGTGCGCCATCGGCGGAGCCAACAAAATAGCCGCCACGAGCAGCGAGAAAACCGTTGCGGTGAAGAGCAATCTTTTCATAGGACAGCATAGGAGAACAGCAAATCGGGTGTTTTGCCAAGCTGAAACTCCCCTTCGTTGCAACAACGCCAACGTTCCCCGTGAGCCCGCCTTTAGCAGAAACGGGGGCGTTCTTACAATACTTCCGGGTGTCGCGATTACGCTATACTTCGCAGCCATTTATAATGTCTCGGGAGGCCGCAAGACAGACTCATCGGGGTTATCGTCGGAATCGCGATTTGCTCAGACGGCGTGACGATGATCTTCCACGCCAAAGAGCAAAAGTGACTGCGATTCGCCTACGGAGAGTTGGGCAAAGAACGTCACTTCACTCCGAAGAAATCGCTGAAAACCGATGAGACTATCGCTCTCTGGACGGTTGAGTAATAGTGGAAGTAGCGGTAAACAAGCAGGAGGTCACGGGTGCGCTGTACAGGATAAGCAAACACCTGCTTGGAAACGCCGGGAACCGAACTTCGTTCGCAGCGTGTGAAGAAATGTTACACACAGCGGTTCAGGGAACCCTCTGTTTTTTCAGAGGGTCGGTTCCTTCGCCTTGCGCCGAAGCGCCGAGAGGTTTTAAAAATAATATTGTAAGCTGCACAAACAACATTAACGTCTCGTGGAACGTCCGACACGGCCCCGAACGCTGTCATCCTGAGGAGCTAACCTCGCCAAAGCGCGAGGGTGATTGTTGGGCATGAACCTGGCGTCGCCTGGCGCATTTCCGGGCCAACGGCCCAGCCACATACCAGATGACATGTTTGAGCTCGGGCGAGCTACACTCGCCCGAGCTATGCATAAACACATCGCAAAAAGCGACGGGACGGCCTCACTCAAGGCCGTCGGAAACAATTCTAAAACAACTCCCTGCACGATCAAGATCGGATTGGACGTCCACGCGTCCCTCTACGTCTTAACGGTTCAGGATGACCACGCTACGCCAAAGCCGCCGGCGCGCCATTCGCCGGCGAGCTTCTTGAGCTGGGTGGAAAAAAAGCTCAAAGCCGGGCACTCCGTGTATGTCGTCTACGAGTGCGGTTGCTTCGGCTTCAACCCGCAGCGCAACCTGGAGAGGATGGGCGCACACTGTTACGTCATCACCCCGCTCAACCTTGATGAGCGCGGCACGCGAGTCAAAACCAACGGGCGCGACGCCACGGCTCTCTGCTTGCGGCTGGGGCGCTACCTTGACGGCAACCTCAAGGAACTGGCCGTGGTCCGGGTGCCGATCGAGGCGGACTTCGATCACCTGAGAATTCACCCCGAAACGCGGGGCTATCCTTTCTGCAAATCTATCCCTGAGCTGACCGCTCGCCATGAAGTTCGCCACTAAACCCTCCGCTTGCGGTGCAAATTCATTAAAGCAGGCTCTCAGGCGAGATTCAGGAACCAGCAAACGCCCGGCAAATTCGTTTGCCTCCTGCTCTGCGGTGTATTTCTTGCCCCCATAGTTTGCGGTCCACCGGGCGAAGTCAGGCAAGGAAGCGAAGTTTTCCGGTTGCGGCAAATCCCGATGCAGAAAATAGTGCGCCAGTTCATGGGCCACCGTGAAACGGAGCCGGTTCAGTTTCCAGCCCGGCCCCCTTTCCATCAGTTGATATTGCTCGGCGTCCAAGTAGATTCCGGTAAAATCCGCCGTAATGGCTGCTTCCACGCGGTATTTGGAAGCGAGGTCATCGAATGGGATGGGATTTAGTCCGAGATCAATTTCCAAAAACGTGAATACGTCTATCGGAGTGCGAACTTCCCGCAGCACTTCGTATTGGGCGCGGAGTTCCTCCACTTTCTTCCAGATATGGTCCATGCAGGCTGGGATTAATGCCGGTCAGGGGTGTGGAGTTTGCGGATGTCATCGGCAAAGGTCTTTAGTTCAGCCTCGGTAAGTTCGTGACCGCGTGCCGCGCGGAAGAAAGCAGGCAACGCCTTTTGCAATATGACGTTATCGGCCACGTCGGGCGGGATTTCCCGCCGTTGCAATGCGGCCTCATCCATAAACGCCAGCTTGTCAGACCCGGCAAGGCCGAAAAACTCGGCCAGTCGTTCCAGCACACCGACATCGCCGGGGGGCGGATTCACGCCCCGTTCCACTTTGCTCCAATTACTCGGGTCCAGCCCGACCTGCTCGCAGAAGTCTCGCAGGGTCAGGCGCTTCTGAAGGCGCAGGGATTTGACGGTTTCGTTAAACATAGACGTGGCTTGCTTGTGGTAGGACTCTACCACAGGTGTCAATCCCCTGCATGGGAAATATCGCAGGAAATATCACGCGGGCTGCTGGGAGACCGGGCAGGCCGGTCATGGCTGGCCGAGATCTTCCTCCAGTTCTCCGACCTCACCGGCGATGTAATCGTGAAATCCCCAGCCGATATTTCTGGTCATATGCACCACCTTTTCGAGCCGCTCGCTGAAAATTGGGTGCATCTCCCGCGCCCCGCCACGCAACAGGGCTATCAGTTCGTCCAGCGCCGATTCCACACTGCTATAGAAGCGTTCGTCGATGTCTCCATATTGGTGGGTGAATTCCGCGCCATTCTCCACATAGGTCATGAGCAGTTCCGCTGTGCCGACGAGGTCGCCGGTGGCCTTGCGGTAATCGCGGATGGCCTTGCGTGCCTCGCCAAGCTTCAGTTTGCCCTCGCCCCGCGCAGGGAAGAACTGGTCCACGATCTTTTTCCGATAGGTCTCCAGAATCTCGCCGCCGCCTTCGTCGGCCTGGCAGCGGGCGTGAATGAAGTTCCGGTTCGCGGCGGCGGCTTCGTAAAGGTCTTTGACCACCAGGGCCAGAAGCGCTGGTTTGTCCCAAGTGGCGAGGTGCTGGCGGGAGGCGCTCCAACCGCCGGGCTTCCGGGTGGCTTTCTGTGTTTCGGCAAGCATGTAGTGAGGTGTTAGCGTTGGACAGAGTTACCCGGCTCCGCCCCTCAGATCAACCGAATCCGTCTGGTGCGCTGGCGACGGTCGAGAATCGGCGATTCTAAATAGGCGGTTTACATCGTCGGCAGAATTCTTCCATGCCAACGGACCGGCGGTCCGACCAGCAAATTGCCTTTGCACGCAGGTTACCCAGTGGCTGGCGAAGCCCACAGAACATTGCAAATTGGTTCCGCACCCCGGACCATGCCGGGGGGTGCGGGAAATCGAAAACCGATTTTTAATTAGCAGCGCACCATTACTCATAAGGGTATGATAAGTGTTGAAGATTATATTAGAATGCAAGTTGTCGCTTTTGAAGCAAACGAGCGGAGGGAGAATCGCGAGCGGCGACCCGGGAGGGGCAAGGAAGGCGGCTTGTTCTACGGGCCGTATTTGCTCATTTCTCGCGAGAAGGGCGCCGGAGGGAACACCGTCGCCCGACTTCTCGGAAGACGATTGGGCTGGCTGGTATTCGAGCGGGAAATCGTCGATGAAATCGCGAAAAAGGCGCACCTGCGTCGCGAATTGATCGAGAGTTTGGATGAACGTGATCGGAAAACGGTTCGGGACGCCATAGGACAATGGCTGAAGCCCAAGGAGATCGACGCATCAAGCTACCTTGGCTATCTGAGGCAAGTTGTACTCACGCTTGGCCACCAGGGGGACGTGGTCATCGTGGGTCACGGGGCACGGTTCATGTTGCCTCCTCAGTTCGGTTTGAGTGTGCGAATGGTTGCGCCAATCGAGACGCGCATCCGGCGGATCGCGGACAAAACACGCCTGAGCTTGGACGATGCCCGGGTTGAGGTCGAAAGAAGCGATCGCGAGCGGGTGAAGTTGGTCAGTCGCGATATTGGTCAAGAGTTGACAGACCCTTTGAACCACGACTTAATGATCAACACAGCCGCAATCAGCGCCGCGGCGGCGGCAGAGGTTATCATAACGGCGCTTCAGGAAAAGCTGAGCATTCGACCCGCGCAGGGATCAGGGAAAAGATAGATGGAGCCTAAGACGGCTTCGTCGCGGGACTGGTTCGTTTCCAACAGTACCAGAAATACCTAGTATGCCAGAAACACCTAATATGAATGCCACGAAGTCAAGGTCGAGTAGGCAGCGGACTCCACTAACCATCGGCCACCCCTGATTAGCCCCAAGTTCTGCGGCACTTCGGAAATTGGGCTAAGGCTGCTTTGCCGCCGACTAGACATGTGGTCCGGAAATGAAGACATTCCATACGATCGAACCCTGCGCTGCACGCCGGGGGCTGGAGAGCTTGCCGCGATCGCGGCGATTTTGCTGGCAGCGACCGCCGTTCCCATGACGATGTCCGGCGCGGATTTGCCGATCGATTACGCGGTCGATTCTCCATGGCCAAAGGCGACGAGGGCTTCCGACGCGCCCCCAGTTTCCGTGCCCGCTCATTTCAAAGGCAAGAACGGAAGCGGCGGCGGAGCCGCACGAGTCTTTGCGAGCGGCTCGCGGGGAATTGCCTGCCACGCCTGGTGGACCGTTTTCGGCGATCCCGTATTGAATGACTTGGAGCACGACGCGCTGACGGAAAATCAGGATCTCCAGCAAGCGCTGGCGCGAGTCACTGAAGCGAGGCTACAGGCGCGCGCCGCCGCCGCCGACTTCTTCCCGCACCTTCAGGCACCCTTGCATGCGGCGCGGTTGCGGACGACGGACACCGGTCCGGTGCTGCCGGTGCGCATCGTGGGAGAGGGTGCGGCAGCCTTAACCAAGTTGGAGAGCAAGGTGAACCCGCTCTTCGGCAAAGTGCTCGGTCCGGTAGAGATCCCCTCCACCATCTCAAGCCAGTTGGCATCCACCACATTCAATGATTTTCAAGTGCCGCTCCAATTGAGCTACGAAGTCGATATCTTCGGCCGAATCCGGCACACCTACGGGCAGGCACGCGCCAGCGCACAAGCCACCCACGCTGAACGCCGTGCTGTCGAACTCCGCCTTGCTGCTGAGGTGGCCACCGACTACTTCGCGTTGCGCGCTCTGGATGCGGCGATCGCGGTGCTTCGCCGCACCCGGGATCTGCGCCGCCACGCGGTTCTGCTGCAACAGAAGCGGCTTGGTGTGGGCGCTGCGAATAAACTGGATTATTCGCGGGCCGAGGTGGAACTGAATAACACCGATGCAGATTTGAACGATGCCGTCCGTCAGCGTGCAGAGGTGGAGAACGCGCTGGGCGCCCTTTGCGGATACGCCTCCAGCGATTTTCGAATTCCGTCGAATCCCCTGGCCAATCTTCCGCCGCCCACCGCTCCCGCCGGTGTGCCATCGGCGCTGTTGACCCAACGCCCCGATCTAATCGAAGCGGAGCGGCGTCTCGCCGCTGCCAGCGAAGGCGTCGGCGTCGCCCGCGCCAATCTCTTCCCCACGGTGAATATCCAGGGAAACTACGGCTACGAGAGCGCGAAATTCGGCCAGGTCTTTGAAGATCGCAGTCATGTCTGGTCGGTGTTTGCTGGCATCAGCGTTCCCATTTTCGAGGGTGGTCGGAATCAAGCCAATCTCCGGGCCGCCCGTGCCAGCCGCGATGAAGCATTCGCCGCCTATAAGCAGACGGCGGTGACCGCTTTCAAGGAAGCGGAAAACGCCCTGATCGATCTCCAGCAGCGCATCTCCCAGAGCGCCGACCGGGAAAGTGCGGTTGCCAATTCCACGCAGGTGCTGGACCTGTCCGAAAAACGTTACCTCGAAGGGGCGATCAGCTATTTTGAAGTGATCGACGCGCAACGCCTCGTGCTTAATGCCGAGCTATCCCGTGTCCAAACCCTGAACGCCTGTTACACCGCCACCGTCGATCTTGTCCGAGCCTTTGGGGGTGGCTACGGCAGCCCGAATCAGCCACAATCTCCCGCCAGTCCCCTGAAAGCGTCCGGCGCCCAAACAAACGCCATAAGACATCATTAACCACCGACGGGAAATCCTCATGAAACCAACGGTCAAGAAGGTGTTTGTTGCATTGGCAGTCGTCGTCGGCGTCGCCATGGTCGGGGTCGTCGCTTGGAGAGCCCTGAAGCCTTCCGGTCCAGGCCCCGGCTTCATCAGCGGCAATGGCCGGCTGGAGGCCACGGAGATCGACGTCGCAGCCAAGCTCGCAGGACGAGTGACCGACATCATGGTCGACGAAGGCGACTTTGTGCAGGCCGGGCAGGCGTTGGCGCAGATGCAAATCGACGTGCTCGAAGCGCAGCACAACGAGGCGCGTGCGCAGTCTTTGCAAGCCGTCAACGCGGTCGCCACCGCCGAGGCCCAGGTCGCCGCGCGCAAGAGTGACAAGGCTGCCGCGGAGGCCGTAGTGGTACAGAGGGAGAGCGAACTGGATGGAGCGCAGCGGCGGCTTGCGCGCTCCAGGACATTGTCCAAATCGCAAGCAATGAGTGTCCAGGAATTCGACGACGACCGCGCCGCCGAGCACGGCAAACGAGCCGCGCTGGCAGCTGCGCAGGCGCAGGCGATCGCCGCCCAGGCCGCCATCGATGCCGCGCAGGCCCAGGTTGCCGGCGCCCGGTCCGGCGTGGCTGCGACCGAGGCGACCATGGCTCGCATCGAGGCCGACATTCGGGACAGCCTGCTGAAGTCGCCGCGCGACGGCCGCATCCAATACCGTGTGGCACAGCCTGGTGAGGTGTTGGCCGCTGGTGGAAAGGTTCTCAACTTCGTGGACCTCGGCGACGTTTACATGACTTTCTTCCTCCCCGAGACGGTGGCCGGCAAGGTGGCGATGGGAAGCGACGTGCGCCTCGTGCTCGATGCCGCGCGGCAGTATGTGATTCCGGCGAAGGTGTCCTACGTCTCCGATGTCGCGCAGTTCACTCCCAAGACTGTGGAAACAGCGACCGAGCGACAGAAGCTGATGTTTCGCATCAAAGCGAAGATCGACCGCGACCTGTTGAAGCAGCATCTGAAGATGATCAAGACCGGCCTGCCCGGCGTGGCGTGGCTCAAGCTCGAACCGCAAGCAAAATGGCCGGCTAACTTGGAAATCAAGTTGCCGCAATGACAGCGCCGCCAATCAGCTTGGCGCCGGTCTCCCGCCTCGTCGATGTCCGGCTGCGCTACGGAAAAACTGTGGCGTTGGACGGAATTACGCTGGAGCTTCCAGCCGGGCTCATGGTCGGCTTGATCGGTCCCGATGGGGTTGGCAAATCGAGTCTCCTCTCGCTGATCGCCGGCAGTCGTCGCATTCAGGCCGGGTCGATCCAGGTGCTCGGCGGCGACATGGCGAACGCGGGCTTTCGCCGAGAGGCCTGTCTGCGGATTGCCTACATGCCGCAGGGGCTTGGCAAAAATCTCTATCCTGCACTTTCGGTCGAAGAGAATTTACAGTTCTTCGCGCGCCTCTTCGGTCACGGTGCGGCAGAGCGCCGGCGGCGCATTGACAAACTGACTGCGGGCACCGGGCTGAAGCCGTTTCTCGACCGCCCTGCGGGAAAACTCTCTGGGGGGATGAAGCAGAAGCTCGGGCTCTGCTGCGCTCTCATTCACGATCCCGATCTGCTGATACTCGATGAGCCGACGACGGGCGTAGATCCGCTTTCGCGGAGCCAGTTCTGGGATTTGATCGATGGGATCCGCCAGGCGCGGCCGCAGATGAGCGTCATCGTCGCTACAGCTTACATGGATGAGGCGGAACGCTTCGCGTGGATCGTCGCGATGGACGACGGCAAGGTGCTCGCGACCGGCACACCCGCAGAACTGCGCGAACGCACGAGCGGGAAAACACTCGAGGAGGCGTTCATTGCCCTGCTGCCCGACGAAAAGCGCGCGCATCACGAGCGCGTCGAGATCACGCCCTATGTTGCCAAAGGCGGGGAGGAGGTCGCCATTGAGGCGCGCGAGCTCACGCAACGCTTCGGAACGTTCACCGCGGTGGATCATGTCCACTTCCGAATCCTGCGCGGCGAAATCTTCGGCTTCCTCGGCTCGAACGGTTGCGGGAAAACCACGACAATGAAGATGCTCACCGGGCTGCTCCCGGCGACCGAAGGAGATGCGTGGCTCTTCGGCAATGAGGTAAAAGCGAATGATATAGATACGCGCCGCCGCGTCGGTTACATGTCGCAGGCGTTCTCGCTCTACACAGAGCTGAATGTGAAGCAAAATCTCGTGCTCCATGCGCGGCTCTTTCATGTGCCTGAGCCGGAGATTCCGGCGCGGGTGCGCGAAATGGCGGAACGCTTCGACCTGCTCGACGTGATGTCCGCGCTGCCAGACAATCTGCCGTTGGGGGTTCGCCAGCGGCTCTCGCTTGCGGTCGCAACGGTGCATAAGCCGGAGATGCTGATCCTGGACGAGCCGACCTCAGGCGTCGATCCGATCGCACGCGACAACTTCTGGAAACTGATGATCGACCTTTCGCGGCGCGATCGCGTGACAATTTTCATTTCCACGCATTTCATGAACGAAGCCGAGCGCTGCGACCGGATCTCGCTAATGCACGCAGGCAAAGTGCTCACCAGCGATTCGCCCGAGGAGATCGTGCGCAAGCGTGGCGCGCCGAACCTCGAAGCGGCGTTTATCGGCTACTTGAAAGAAGCAACGGGCCAGACGAGCAGCGAGGCTGTTAGCGAACTCGCCGCACCGATTGACACTGCGCCCAGCGAGCCAGAACCGCCACAGCAGCAAAGCCACTTCAGCATGCAACGGTGCATCAGCTACATGTGGCGAGAGGCGCTCGAGCTCTACCGGGATCCGATTCGCCTCTCCCTTGCGGCGCTTGGCTCGATGATCTTGATGTTCATCATGGGCTACGGCATCAGCCTCGACGTGGAACACCTCAATTACGCCGTGCTTGATCGCGACCAGACCAGGCTGAGCCAAAACTACGCGCTCAATCTTTTCGGTTCCAGCCGCTATTTTAGTGAGCGGCCGCCGATCGCGAACTATGAGGAAATGGATCACCGGATGCGCTCGGGTGAATTGACAATGGCAATCGAGATTCCGCCGCGGTTCGCGCGCGACCTGGAACGAGGCGACCCTGTGCAGGTCGCGGCGTGGGTGGACGGCGCCATGCCGCAACGGGGCGAGACTGTCGTCGGCTACGCAAAGGCAAATCATCTGGCATGGCTCGCCGATGTGGCCATGCGCCGGCTAGGAAAAAGGCTCCCAGCCTCGTTCAAGGTGGAGACACGCTATCGCTACAATCCCGACGTGCAGAGCCTGCCGGCGATGGTGCCGGCCGTGATTCCGCTTCTTTTGCTGATGATCCCCGCGCTGCTCAGCACACTCGCCGTGGTACGCGAGAAAGAACTCGGCTCGATCATCAATCTCTACGTCACGCCGACAACACGCACCGAGTTTCTCGTCGGCAAACAGCTGCCTTACCTCGCGATAGGGATCGGAAATTTCCTGCTGCTCACGCTGCAGGCGCTCCTCATTTTTCGCGTCCCCATTACCGGAGATTTTATGACCCTGCTGCTCGGCGCCTTCATTTATCTCATCAGCGCCACTGGCCTGGGTCTGCTCGGGGCAACCCTGACGAAAAGCCAGACCGCAGCGATGTTCCTGACCATGGTTGCGACGATGGTGCCAGCGACGCAGTTTTCGGGCGTGATTCACCCTGTCGCCTCTCTGGGAGGCGCCGGCCAGCTTGTCGGCGAAATCTTTCCCACGACCTTCTTTCTCAACATCAGCCGGGGCGTCTTTTCCAAGGGGCTCGGCCTATCTGAGTTGCAGGGCCAATTCGTGCCCCTGCTAATCGCGATTCCTGTCATTATGGGGCTGTCGATCGCGCTGCTCAAAAAACAGGACACCCACTGATGCTGCGCCGTCTTGCCAATATCTACCGCCTCGGAATCAAGGAACTCTGGAGCCTTGCGCGCGATCCGTTGTTGATTGTGCTCGTGCTCTGGTCGTTCACGGTGATGATCTTCATAGCCGCCAGGGCGCTGCCCGAAACGCTGCAAAATGCGTCGATCGCAATCGCGGACGAAGACAGCTCGCCCCTCTCGGCGCAGATTGTCTCAGCGTTTTATCCGCCGCATTTCAACATCCCTTCCCTTACTTCCGTCCCTGGTCTCGATCCCGGCATGGATCAGGGCCTATACACGTTCACATTGGACATCCCGCCAAATTTTCAGCGCGACGTGCTCGCAGGGCGCTCGCCGGCGATCCAGCTCAACATCGATGCCACGCGAATGAGCCAAGCCTTCATCGGCAACGGCGACATCCAGGAGATTCTGTGGGATGAAGTCGGGCAATTCGTCCAGCGTTATCGCAACACGGTTCCGCCGATGCCAGTGGAACTGGTCGTGCGCAATCGTTTCAATCCAAATCTTGAGCGCTCGTGGTTCGGCGCCGTTGTGGAAATCATCAATCAGGTCACGCTCCTCTCAATGTTGCTCACTGGCGCTGCGCTCATTCGCGAACGTGAGCACGGCACTGTCGAGCACCTGCTGGTGATGCCCGTAACGCCTGCCGAAATCATGCTGGCGAAAGTTTGGGCGATGAGCGTGGTCGTGCTCGTGGCCACGGCGATGTCGCTTTACATCATTGTGCAGGGAGCACTCCACATTCCCATCGAAGGCTCCGTCCCGCTCTTTCTCGTCGGGGTTGCGCTGGACCTTTTCGCCGCCACGTCGCTCGGCATCTTCCTTGCAACCGTCGCCCGCAGCATGCCGCAATTTTCCATGCTGCTGATCCTTTTCCTGCTCCCGCTGCAAATGCTTTCCGGCGGCATTACTCCTCGCGAAAGCATGCCGGAGTTCGTGCAGAACGTCATGCTCGGTGCTCCGACAACGCATTTCGTGCTGCTCGCTCAGGCAATTCTCTACCGCGGCGCGGGCATCGAGGTGGTCTGGAAACCGTTTCTCGCGCTGTTGGCAATCGGTTCCGTGCTCTTCGCCTTTTCACTAACGCGGTTTCGTAAAATGATCGGCCAGATGGCATAAACGCACGCAAAATGAACGGCGCTCCAGAAAAGCGGGATGGTGAATCGAACCCTTCGACGCTGGCTGCCTTTGCCCGAACTCAGATGGCATGGCTGCGCACGCGGATGTCTCTCGAAACTACCCTGGCCGCATGGGTCCGAACGGCGACTTCGCTGATCGGTTTCGGATTTGCTATCGTTCAATTCCTCGAGCATTTCGGCCGCTTCGAAAGCGGCGGCCAGGCAAAAGGTCCGCACCTCGGGAGTGCAGTTGGGCTGGTACTGATCGGCGCGGGGAGTCTGACCACTATGATCGCGATCTGGGAGTATCGCCGTGTACTGAAATACCTTGAGAGCGGCGCCTTCCGCGATTTCGCCGGCGTGCCGACTATGCGCCGTCCACCTCCGGACGTCGCGGTGTGGATGGCCGTTCTTGTGTGCCTTGTTGGGGTCCTCGCGTTTGTCGTAATGATATGCTCGTCAGAGCTACGCTAACCCCGCGCTGAATTGAATGAACCCCAGATGTAGAGGGAACCGGAAGCCGAGGTTCTTCCGGTCCTCGAAGAACTGGGCATCGGTTTCGTGTCCTACAGCCCGGTCGGCAGAGGTTTCCTCTCCGGCACGATGAACGCAAACACCAAATTCGAGGTCAGCAACGACAACCGCGCCGACTTGCCCCGCTTCACCGCCGAGGCGATGAAAGCGAATCAGGTGCTCGAGGATTTGTTGAATGAATTAGCCCAACGGAAAGGGGCAACCACTTCCCAAATCGCTCTGGCCTGGGTGCTGGCTCAAAAGCCCTGGATTGTTCCCAAGCTGGCGCGACAGAAAGAAAACCTGAGATCGACGGACATGAAATTTACTCACGAGGAGTTGCGAGACATCGACCACGCTGTCTCGCAAATTAAATTACAGGGTGAGCGCTATCCCACCGACCAGCAAAAACTGGTCGTAAAATGAAACCGTTGGCAGAATGCCGATGACCCAATACCCCCACAAAGGATTCGGAAAGCCATGCTGTGCAACAATGAGCGTCCGGAGCAGAGGTCTTTTCGCAAAGCCGATCATTCTCCGCTCCCGCCTTCCCGCCCAAACACCCGCACCTCTCCCAAGGTTGCCGATCCGGGCGGAATCTCTGCGTTTGAGACTGCGATTTCCACCCAGGTTGTGTCTCTCTTGGGAAAGGCGATTTGTTGCGGTTTTGCGGACATCTCCAGCGCGACCGATTCGGTCAAGCCGTCGGAGAAACGGACAAGGACTTCCATCGGTTTCGCGTCCGGTTGGGCACCGGGGCTGTCGGAGCCGTCGGAGCGGAGAACGAGCGCGATCCTATCGACGGACACCATGCACCCGAAGTCGATGAAGCGCCGGAAGCGGCCAATGGAGTCGGTATGGGGGAAGAACGTCGAGATTCCTTGGGGATCGTATGGATTGGTTGCGACGTCGCGCCAGGCCGCCAGTTCATTGGGTTCGGCGGGGCGCGCGGCAATGGTGGAAGTGCCTGAGAACGTTCCAGGCGGATATGCGTCCGCTTCGGGGCCGGCGAGCGGAACGGGAAACCGGACAAAACCCTCCGGACTGTAAACGAGCGTTTCCGACAAACCGGGCGCGAGACGGATGGCCATATGCGGAGGACCGACGATTTCAATCCGGTCGCCGGGACGAAAAGGGCGTCCGGGCGGGGTTGCGGTGCCGGAGGCATCCACGATGCGCATACGCACGGAAGAGGGGCTGCCGTCGCGCGCGGCGATGAGTTCTTCGGTCGAGGCGTGGCGGGCTTCTTGTTCGCGTCGGCGTTTTTGCAGCAGTCGGTCGTAGAGAGCGTATTCGGCAGGCTGCCACGCGGCGGCTTCACGGTAGTCGCCGCAGAAGGGTATCTGGAGGTCGATCCAGCACGCGATCGTTTCGATCTCCGCCTGCGAGAGGGTCGTCTTGCCGTGCCCGTTTTCGAGCAGATCCAAAAGGCGGCTGGTCGCGGACCCGGCAAAACGCGGTGGCAGCAGTTGCGGAACCGATTGGATGCCGATCCAATTAACAAGCGGTCCCGGTTTTCCGCCGCCGGTCAGGTAGAGATAGGCGTCGCTCCAGTTGCGCTTCGCGCGCGGGTCCGTATTCGGAGTTCCCAGCAGGCTGAATTCGCCCGGAGCGGGCGGCGGGCCGGTCAACGGTCTCCGTTTGTTGGCGGCGAGCAACCGCGGCACCCGCGACCGGTTGTGGTGGCAGGAGATGCAATGGCGGTCGAGGATCGGCTGAATTTCCCTCGCAAACGAAAAGGCGCGGGGCGGTCCGTTGAAGGGACGCAGCGGTTCCGCTCCCGCGCGCATCGCCTTTGCGATGCGCGTGGCAGCCGGAACGGCCGCGTTGCGGTCCTCGTGGCAGCCGATGCACGCCGCGTTCTCGCCCGGTTGCAGCGTGGTCCAACTGCGCATCGTCTGCACGACGCGGCCCTTGCGGTCCACCGCCTGGAAATAGAGCGGCGTGCGCGCCGGGGCTTGGAAAAAGGCGGACCCGTCGTCATGCACCGTCGCTTCGCCAAGGACGATTTTCGTGTCCCAACTGCCGTTGTCGATCGAAGGCGGCGTGCTGGCGATTCCGGTTCCCGCCGGTCCATCGGAAGGAGTGTAGCCAATGCCGGCCGCCCGGAATTCGAGAGCCACCACCCGAATCCGGGCGATCGTGCCCCTGGGCACCTCCGGCAGGGCGCGCCCGGCGTAAATGTCTTGAATCGAAAATGTCCCCATAGTTTCGCCGGGATCCGAGGAACTCGCGCGCACGGGGGGCGCCGGACGCGGCTCCAGAAGCACGGGCTGGGTGCAGGAATACACCGGATCGGCAGCGAGCAATTCCCGGCGCCCGTCGGCGGTGAAATGATAGAGCTTGAAGCGCGGCGCAAGGTATCGGCTTTCGGAACGCCAGCCGAGCGGGTGATAGCCGGCGATAAAGGCATCGCCGCCGAGCGGATACGGATTCTGGAACAACTCGCCCTGCTGACCGTAAAGCGCATCGCGCCCGGGTCTGGTCTCGCGCACCGGCGCGATGAGTTGGACGCCGGCGGCTTCCACACGGCCTTTGGACGGATCGATTATGACGAACTTGCCGGCCTGCATGGCATGGTGGCCGCCGGCGATGGCAAGCACCCGTTGCGTTCCCGGAATGCCTCGCGCGTGGAGGATGGAGGTGGGGAACCAAGAGTTGCCTCCATAGAACAAGGCTTGGCCCGAGCCGTCCGGATTCATCTGAAAAAGAGGCTGGGCAAAGGTCTGGCCGCGGTCGTTGTATTCCCATCGCGTATAGATTACCCGTCCGTCATCGAGTACGGCGGGGAAATTGTCGTGAACCTGATCGAATGTCAGCCGGCGAAGAAAGCGCCCGTCTTTGTCGCACGTATAGAGATTGCTTGCCTCCGCAAACCCGGAGGCGACCGTCTGCACGCAGCGGGTCGAGTTGAAAACGATGTCTCCGGCGGGCAGCCAGGCGCCTTCGTAATCGGCGAAACCGGTTCCAAAGGTAATCTGCCGGGCCGTGCCGCCAGTGGCCGGGATGTCGTACAAGTGAAAGTCGTCATGCCGATCCGATTTCTTCCACGCGAACAGAATCCGCGCGCCGTCATGGGAAACGGAAGGGTCACGAATGACGCCACCGGCGTCCGAGAGCAGCGTGGAAGTTTCGAGGCGCCCGTCCGTTGCGGTGAGGACGCACAGCGCCGCTCCCGGATGAAAGTGGCGTTCGTTCCCGGCGTCGCTCAGGGCTTCGGTAAAGGCGTAGTGCGAACCGCCGAGATTGTGGTGCTTGGCGAATACAATCCGGCGCGAAGGCCCGAAGAGCGAAGCCAGCCGCAGCCGGCGGCGTTCCAGGCAGGCGGCCTCGTACAGCCGCAGCCAGCGGGAATCGCCCGGTGACGCCTTTTCCGCGGCGATCCGGCGTGCATCTTCGACAAACCGTGTTCCATTCGTGCCGAGCTCATCGATTACGCGGCGGATCATTGTTTGCGTTGTCGCTCCGGTTTCCGACGGCTGGAACCAGCGGCTGGCATCCGTTCCGGCATCCTGCAGAAGCCAGTCCCATTGCACGGGAAAATCGGCTTCGAGGGCGTCGAGAATGGCTTGGGCGGCTCCGCTGCCCGGATTGCCCGGTGCATCGCGCGAAGCAAGCATTGTCTCAACCCAACCGCGCTGTTTTTTGTAAACCGGCGCGGCTGCGGCCGGGAGCGCCATCAACAAGAATAAAACCGAGAGCAGGCGCCATTTGTAGTTCCGTCTCGGTTCCGCGGGCGAAGTCTCCCGGCGCGCGCGTCCCGGACCTCGCTTACGACGCGTTCTTCCGAGAGTTGCGTTCAGAGCTTCGTCCACGAATCCCTGGTCCCAAGTTACGGCTTCGCAACCTTCAATCGCATATATGCCTTAGAACCGGCAATCGGCAACTGCGCTTGGATAACGCGGGTGCGTCCGTCGTCGGAGAGGACGGTCTCGACGGGCGTGGCCGGGGTCCAGTGGACCAGATCGGTGCTCTGTTCGTAGCCGGTTGCGATGTCGGTGGCCAGCAGGTTGCGCTGCCAGGTGAGCGTGAGCGACGTTCCGACAACCGCGGCGCGCGGGCGCTGGAAGGCCGGCAGCGGGGTGGTCGGATCGGAGTTCATCGCGTATTCCAGCAGATTGCAGAATCCGGTGTGGTTCGGGTCGGCAGTCGGCGCGTGCAGAGCGCTGTTCGTGCCGGATGGATCGATTGCCTGGAAACGGTGCCAGTTCCACAAATCGTAAGCCGCGGCGGGGGCGACGTTGGCATAGACTTGCGTCTGGGCAGTGCGGCCCTTGCTGTTGGCAAGCGTGACCACAAAGGTGTCTTCGCCGATGAAATCCCCGAACGGCCTGTAAACAGCCGTCACATTGGAGTTGCCAACGGTCGCGACAAGTTGCACCTGGCCGTGAGCCGGGGCGACTGTGAGGGTCCAGGAGAGCGGATTGCCGGCCGGGTCGGAGCCGTGCAGCGTCGGGGAGAAAGCCACCGGGTACGCGTTCTGGGTAAGCGATCCGCTTACGATGGAACCCTCGGCAATCAACGGCGGGAGAGTCAGCGTCGAGGACGCCGAAGCGAGCGGCACGCCGCTGTCCATGCTGACTGTGCCGCTGTTGAGCGAGACCGTATGCATCGTGCTCTGAACGATCTGCGTCAACTGGTCGCGGTACTGCGTGCCGTAGAGGCATTGCTGGATGTAAGCCGTCGGAATCTCGTGCCGGTAAACATGCATGTCGCCCGGGGTGCATTCGACGACCTCGTAACCATGCATGGCGATACTGGCATCGAGAATTTCCGAGTGGGACTGCGCAAACTGAGCCGAGTATTTCGCCAGCGGGACGAAGATGGCGTCGAGTGCATCGACATCGAGCAGGCCGGCCAATTCCGGATACGCGACCTTGGCGTCCTCAAAGAACTGATCCGGCGCTTGTGAGGATATAGCCGCGCCGGTGAATTCTGGAAGAATCTTGCCGTTGGACGATGTGTGCCGGGTAATCCACGCGGAGTGGATGTCGCCGGTTAAAAGGACGGCGTTGTTGTTCGCCAGCAGGTCAATCATCTGATCGCGCAGGTTCGGGAAACCGTCGAACGAATCGGCGTCGAGCTGAATCTGGTTGTTGAGGACCGGCAGGACGTTGGCATTGTTGGAGACGAGCGAAGGGATATCGATGTCCATCCAACTGCGAAGCGTGGGAATGTCGAAATCGATCGGCGTAAACATCACCGTGTTCGTGAAGCATTTCCAACGGGCGGTGGAATTGGCAAGCGTATCACGAATCCACTGCTGCTGCCGGTCGCCGTAAACATTTTCCGATGCCCCGCCGGTGCGCTGGTAGAGGTCCCACGCGTAGCAGCGGAAATTATCCAGAACAAGTCCGTAGCGGCTGCCGATTTGTGTATATGGGAGCACCTTGCACAAGTAGGCGTAGGATATGCCGTGCGGGAAAGAGGCGATCTGTGCATCGGTGTAGCCGGATACGCCGATGTTGGCATACTGCAGGGCAAGATTGACGAAATTGGCGCTGAGTTTGCCGGAAACCACCTTGGTCTTGGCGATGGCCACGGCGTCGGCGTAGGAGAGGCCCTCGTTGTTTTGATACCAATAGACAACCGCCGCCTGCACCTCGTCCCCGAACGTTCCGTTCGCGTCAAAGTTCGGGTCGTAGGAGTCGAACTTCGTGCAAATGGACGGCCACTGGGCGTTGAGCGTGGCGTCGTCCCAATGCTTGATTGCCTTGAGCGCATTCTTGAGCGCCGTTTCATCCAGAACGATCAGCCCCGGGAAGGCGTCCTCGGGGACGAGATGGTCGGGCCGGTATTCGCGGCTGTCGGTCAGAATCACTTCGCAGTTCGCCCCATAGCGCCAGGTGCTGTATATCTGGAAGTTCGGGTAGACCATCGAGGAATCGATCGCAACGCCGTAGTTGTCCATGCCGGTTTCCAATGGAATGTATTCGAGCATGACCTGATCCGCGTTTGCCTTGCGGACGGGATCGTATTCGTTCTGGAGCCCGTTGAAGTAGGTCGAGGTCGCGCCGTGTTCGTCGTCGCTGGTTTCGTGGTCGTCTTGCATGAAGAGCATGGCGTACGATTCATGCACCTGCTGCAAAACGGGGTCGGAACGGTAGGTCTTGTAGAGATCGCGATAGTTGCCAATACTGCGGGCGCCGTAGTATGTGCCGAGATCGATCGCCTCCTCGGGATGCGAAAAGGTCACACTGCGCTGCGGGACGCCGACGAACTGGAAAGTGGGATCGCCGGTGGTTTCGTAGATGTAATCGCCATCCCACACGACAAAATCGAGCGAGTCGGGATAGCGCCAGAGCATGTCCTGCCATGTGTTATAGAAGCGTCCGACGCGGTCCTGGCAGGTAACGTAAACGAACCGGGCGGTGACGTTCTGATCGGGCGCCGGCGCCGTCTTCGTGCGCCCCGTATGCGAATAGACCGGGGTTTGCGCGCCGGCTTTGCTGTAGCGGAACCTGTAGTAATAGACCGTGTACGGGTTCAGCCCGGTGACCATCGTCTTCACGCAGTTGTCAGCGGCGAAACGCGCCTGGAGATCGCCTCGGCTAAAGACGATGTTGGCAAAGGCGTTGTCCGTCGCGACATCGACTCCGACCGGGTAATCGATTCCGGGTTGCGCGGCATCGAAGACACGAGTCCACAGAACGATGCTGTTCGGACGCGGCGAACCGGAGGCGACGGACTGCGGGAAGTACTGTGAAGCGATGTCCGAGCCGCTTACCCCGCTTACAAGGCTTGTCGGAGCAGCGGAGCCCGCGGAATTCCTGGCCACGATCCAGTAGCTGAAAGTCTGACCGGAGGGAGCGGTGCTATCGAACCACTGTGTGTATTGCTGGTTGACTGTCTGCACCAACTGGGCAGCGGCGAAGTTCGTGCCGGTACTGCGGTAGATGTCGTAATACTCGGCCAGTGGCTGACCCGTCCAGTTGATCTGAATGCCGCCCTGGAAGGTACCATTGCTGGCGCCCAACCCTTGGACGACGCCCGGCGCGGAAGTGGGGGCGAGGAACTGGAACGACGACACAACGGACCATGCCGAGAAGTCCCGCGTCGGATCGGCAAGGGCAGTCCCGGTGGCTTGCGCGAGGGCAATGTCTTCAATTCGGACCCGCCAGAACCAAGTGGCATTGCTGCCGGTCTCGATGGCAAATGGATAAGACGTTGCGTTGAGCGCGGTGTTCACAGCGAGGTTGTTGAAGCCGGCATCCGAGGCGACCTGGAGACGATATTGCAGGTGGGTATTCTTCGCGAAGGCGGCGCCCCAGAAGAATGTTACCGGCGTTCCGCTGGGGATGCCGTTTGTGCCGGGCGCGATCAAATTGGGCGCCGGGTAGTACGTGACGACGATGCTGCCGGCGACGGCCAGGTTCTCGGTGTTGTTTGTCGCGGCACCACCGGTCGTGTCGTTGGAAGTGAATGCGAGGCCGAACGAATTGCCCTGCTTAAGCAAGTAGAGGTCCGCGGGTTGAATTGGAACGTTCGTAACGCTGAATGCCGCGCCTTCACTAACCGGCACGTTCCAGTAGGTCGGCTGGTCGGTGGAGGAGGTAAGCGCGCTCCACCGGCCCGAGACGCCGCCGCCGTCGAAGCCGGCCTTGCTGACCAGCATGCGGCGTGCGGTGGGGGACGACCATGTGGTATCGGTATAGTTGACATTTTGATAGCCAAGCGAACTTATGGTCGCTTTGTCGATGGCAACGCCGGAGGGAACGGTGCAGTTCCACCAGACGTAACCGCGATATTCGTCGTTGGCGACGGGCCATGTGTTATCGATGAAACCGAAATCGGGCGCGCCGATGTCCGTGGTGCCGTCCATGACGCCTCCCTGCGAAAGGATGGGCAACGTCGCCGACACCATCGTCCCGGCATTGCCGGGATCGCCGTTCGAGAAGGCACTCGTTCCGGTCGGAAGGAGGGCCCGCACCCAGTACCAGTACACGTTCCCGGGGGCGACAGCCGTGTCCGCGTAGGAACCGCTGGTGGTCGTGCCAATTTGCGTGGCCGAGGCGGGTGTGTTCGAACCCGAGCGCCACACGGTGTAGCCCGTCGCATGCGATGCTCCCAGCCAGGTTACGAGGATGCGGTCGGGATAGAGCCCGTCCGTGGCGAGGAGATGGCTCGGGGCCAGCGAGCCTGCGCCGGTTGCGACCGGCGTGCTGGAAGCGACAGCGTCAAACGCCTGAATCCAATAAAAATAGTCTGTCGCCGCCGTGACGTTGGAGTCGGCGTAGCTGGTGGTCGTGCCGGCGTTGACGGTGGCAATTACAGCAGCCGTTGTCGGATCGGCGCTTACCGCGCGCAACACGCGGTAACCCGCCGCTTGCGGCACAGCGGACCAAGTCACCGCGATGCTCGACGAATCTGTCGCAACCGAAGCAGCCGCGGAGGCCGGGGCCGGAATGCCCCGCCAGCCGCTGACAGGCGCGCTGGGATTGCTCTCGTTTGAGGCGCCGCGGCTGCTCACCCAATAGAACCACGCACAGCCGTTGGTGGCCGAAAGATCGTTCCAAGCCGTGCCGGAAACCGTCGCGACCAGGCCGGCGTCGGAGAATTGGGAATCCGGCGAGCGGAAAACATCGTATCCGGTGGCGCTCAGCACAAGCGTCCAAGAGAGCGGGATGTTGCCGAGAGCGACTCCCTGGCCGGCAAAAACCTGCAACGGCGGAGCGAGGCCCCGGTAACCGCCCGCCCCGGCGCTCACGGCGCCGTTTCCGACGGTTCCGGTGGCGCGGACCCAGTAATAGTAGTTCTGGCCATCGACGGCGGTGGCATCGGTGTAGGAAAGCACACCGGAGCCGGTTGTTGCCAGCGGCGCGCCCGCAGAACCGAAGTCGTCGATGCTATTGCGGTAGATAGCGTAGCCCGTGGCGTTGGGAACGGCGGTCCACGTGACCGCGATCGTTGTTCCACCCGTGCCCGCGCTGGCGGAGACGGCGCCGGGCGCGGCGAGACCGAGCCAGCCAGAGTCGGAGCCGTTCGCGCTCGTTCCGGAAGCGTTAATCGCGCGCACCCAATAGTAGTAGAGGGTGTTCGGCTGAACGGAGGTGTCGTCAAACCGCGCCGCCGTTCCCGATGCAACGAGAGTAGCGGAACCGATGGAGTTGCTCGTTGCGCGCCAAACCTGGTAGGAGGCGGCCGCCAACTCGGAGGACCAAGTCACCAGAACTTCATTAGGCAGCGTTCCGTGCGATGCGACGACGTCCTGGGGAACGCCCGGCGCCGGAAGCGGGATGGTGAACGATCGAACCGCCGACCATGCGGTGCAGTTGCCCGCGGCGGCGGCGTCCTCGATGCGGACACGCCAGTAATACTTTTGATTATCCTGGAAAGAAATCCCCGGCGCGGCGGTCTGAATGAGGTTGTCATAGACGCAGTTTGCGAATCCGGAATCGGTTGCGACCTGGAGGTGGTAACGCAGATAGGTGCCGTTGCTAAAGACCAGCAGACTGTCCCATGCGAAGCTGACGGGCGTCTGGCCGTCGAAGGTCGCACCGTCGGCCGGGGCGCTCAGGCTCGGCGTGGCATAGTAACGCACCGTGAGCGTTCCTCCGCGAGCCTGGTAGAGATTGGTATCCTCGCGGTTGGCGGCGTCGGATTCGTCGGACCCGAAAGCGAGGCCGAAGGCGGTATCGTTGCGAAGCTGGGCAATCCAACTGCGCTGCAGCGCCAAGTTATAAATACGGTACGATGCGCCCGTGGTCGTGTTATTGTAGAAGAGAGCCGCGTCAGTGGAAATGGACGAGACATCCAGATCGTTGAACCGGTTCTGGAGCGTGTCTCCGTCGAACGAAGCGCGGGCGACGCCGATTCGCGCCGCCTTCATTTGCTTTTCCGAACTGGACGGAAACGAATCGAAATCGTATCCGATAGAGTCGAATGCGGCGGAATCGATGGCCACGCCGGTTGGGATGGCCGAGAGATCGTACCAGATGAAAGCGCGGTAGTAGGAGTTCCAGACAGTGCCGTCGTCAAGCCCGAAACGGGTGGATGTAAGCAGGGAAAGACCGTAAACGGTATCTTGTTCGATCGATCCCTGTTCGACCGGCGAGAGCGAAACAGTGGTGGCGCGATCGTCCGCGGCGATGCCGATCGTCGCATCGCTAAACGGGCTGGAGCCGGCGCTGTTGACGGCCTTTACCCAGTAATAGTAAGTCGCGCCGGGAACAGCCGTTGTATCCGCGAACGACAGGCCCTGCGCGGAACCGGTCAGCACCGCCGTGGCCGGATTGTTGGTTCCCGAGCGGAAAACCTGGTAGCTGCTCGCGACCGGCTGCGCGCTCCAGGCAATCAGCACCTTGTCTATATAGAGCCAGTTCGAGCCTTGCACGTTCACCGGCGCCGGCGGAGCCGAACCCGGCTGGGTGACGGTAAATGTGTTAACGGGCGACCATCCGGATGCGTTGCCGGAATAATCCTTGTCCTCAATGCGTACTCGCCAATAGTAGGAACCACCGTCGATCGCCGTCCACGAGAACTGCAGTGCGTCGGTGAGGGCATTGGTGACTAGATTTGTGAAGCCGCTGTCCCGGGCGATTTGGACCCGGTGCCGGAGAGACTGGTTATAAACAGCGACTCCGGTAAATTCGAACGTCACGGTAACGCCGCTGGTGAATGCCGAGCCGCTTGCCGGCGACAGCAACGCGGGCGTTCCGTAATAGGAGGCATTCAGCGTGCCCACTTGGGCAAGTAGATTCGAGGTGTCGTCGTTCGGCGTGCCGCTCGTGTCGGTGCCGTCGAACGCCAGACCGTAGCCGCCGCCGTTGAGCAGCAGGGGAATGTCGGAGCGCGCAAGCGGGATGTTCGATACGTTGTACGAGGGATTGGGCAAAAGGCTCTGCGGGCAATCCAGCAAGAGCGGTGTTTCGGCATAGACGCTGTCGATCATCCCCCAGTGGCTGGAGTCGCCCGCCGCATTCCATTGCGCCAGGGAGGCGGGGATGCGCCCCGCGCGCGGATGGCTCCACGCGACGGCGGGATAGTAGATGGTGCTGAACCCGAGAGAGGCGAATATGGCGGTATCGACCGCGCTGCCGGCGGGAATCTCGCTGCCATCCCACCAGAACCACGCGATGTAGTGCTGGTCGGAGGTCGGCCATGTATTGTCGATGTAGCCGAAATGCGGGGAGCCGTCCGAGCCGTAGGAGCCGCCGTCGTACCAGGTGGCGCCGGCGTGCTTCACCGCCGGCGTGACTTGGCCGCCGTTGGCGCGGTAGCCGGAAACGCCGGTGCTGAACACGCTGGTGCCGCTGTAGTTGGCGGCGCGGACGAAATACCAGTAAACAAGGTTGGGCGAGGCTGTGGCATCGTCGAAATAAGTGGATGCTGTGCTGGCGAGAAGCGTGGAGGAACCTGGAGAGTTGGACGAGGCCCGATAAACTGAGTAAGCGGTGGCGTAGGCATCCGAATCCCACGTTACGCGAACCGAGGCGGTGCTGAGGCCGTTGGCGGCGGCAATGTTCGCGGGAACAGCCGGCACGGGCGGTGGAACAGGCACTGTAAACGTGCCGGTCCCGGACCAGGATGAGACATTGGCGCTCTGGAGCGGGTCTTCGATGCGGATGCGCCAGTAGTATGCGCCAGAGTTGATCGGAGTATATGTGTAATTCGTCGCCGCGACTGTGGCGCTGATCAGCGTCGAACCGAAGGCAGGGTCCTGCGAGATTTGGAGACGGAAAAGAAGGTTCGCATAACTGCTCATCGCCGTCCCCCACGAGAAATAAGTTGGCGTGCCGGTTATGATGCTCGTGCCGGAGGCGGGCGTTGAGAGTGCCGGGGTGTTCCAATAGACAGCCTGAATGCCGCCCGCGGAAACAATACATTGCGAGGAGCAATCGTAAGCCCAGAAGTCGTATGTCGAATCGCAGTTGAAGCCGAGACCGAAATCGCCGGTGCGCAGGCCGGCGAAATCGGCACGGGCGATGGCGATGTTCGAAACGGTATTTGGACTGCCGGGATCGCTCGGGAGGCTCCAGTAGCGCGGCGAGGCGCCGTCGATATTGCAACCATTATAGCAACTGGTGGCGTTCCAGCCGTTCCATGTCGCGCGGGTGGCGCCGATTCGAGCGGCTCGAGGGTTGAACCATGTGCTGGACTGATACCAACTCCGTGTTAGCGTAATGCTTGATATCGTGGCATTCTCAATGGCTGCCGTGGACGGGATTCCGGTATTCCACCAGCAGTAGCAGCGATAGGCGTGATTGCTGGAACCGGAGTCGTCGTAGTATCCGAGATAAACCGTGCTAGTCGTCCCGTAAGTGCTGGAGCCGTAGAGGTAGTCGGCTCCGGTGCTGTTGACTGCCAGCGTGAGGGAGTCTGCAAAAAGGGAGCCGGCGCAAAGCAGCGGCAGGCAGGCAAGAATGCGAAGAAAGCGGGTAAACACTGGTAATTTATTGTTGAGGCATCCGGCCGGGTGCGAAATCGAGAACGACATCCGGTGCGCCGGCGGGCATTGGGAGTTTGAATGTGAGGCGGTCGGCGGAGAGATTCTCCAACGGGCAGATCACCGGTTTTGCGCCCTTTTCGGCGCCGGTGAGCGAGAGCTTGCCCGCTACAATCGTCCATGTTCCATCCTGGCGCCCCGCTGCGGCGCGAACACTGGTGTAGTGTCCGTCCGCCGCGAATTGGTAGAATAACCCGCCGGGTGGATGTGTCCGTTCGGCGTGCTTCTTGATTGATGCGGCGTTTGGCGCATTCGGGGGCCGCACGACAATGGCGTTAAGCATCCACGCGTGGGAGGTTAGGTCTTGCTTGGACGCATTTTGCGGCAAGGGCGGTCCGGCAAGAGCGGACACGGCGCAGAAACAGATGGCAGGTACGATGGATTTCATGAAAGAAGCGATTTTCGCGAAGGGCGCGAATCTTGGCGACTTGCGCGGCGGCGCGCGATGAGCATAGCGGCCCCGGGAATTAGGAAAAGGAGAGCGCCGGGCTCGGGAACGGGCAGGGCCATGAGCGCGACGTCATTGCCGCCGGTCAGCGATTGCGTGAACGCATTGGCGTTGTAGAAGAGCGCGAATTGGACGCCGCCAATGTTGACCGCGGTATCGGGGCCGGCGCCAATGACATTTGAAAAGGCGTTGGAAAATGTGCCGGAAACGGAGAGTCCGCCAACGGTGAGGTAGAAGGTGTCGCCGCGCGTGAGGATGGAGCCGTCGCTACCGATGAGCCCGCGCACCGCCGGCGTGTAACCGTTGATCAAGGAACCCTGCAAGGCGCCGGCGAGGGTGATGCCGCCGGCGGTAGCGATGCGGTCGTAGAGCCCGGCGGACGTGCCGCCCAGTTTCAATGTGAGAGCGGCTCCGGATTGCAAATTAAAGGACGATGCCGAGAGCTTTCCCGTGGTGACGGCGTCGCCGATACTCACATTGGCCCCGGAATGCGCTGTGAGGGCGCCAACCGAACCGCTGGCTTGCAGCGTGCCGTAGACATCGAGCGTCCCGGATGGGGCAAGCGCGCCGGACGCGGTCACGTCCATGGTCGCGCCTTGAGCAACGGTGGTATTGCCGGAAAGCGAACCGCTGACGATCAGCAATCCGCCTGAAACGGTGGTGCCGCCGCTGTAGGAGCAAGTACTCGAAATGGTGAGCGTGCCGAGTCCCTGCTTCACCAAGGCGCCGTTGGAGACGGGAACCGGAATGAGCAGATCGGTAGAGGCTGTGCCGCGTGCGACGTTGAATGGGCAATTGCCACCGTTAAGATCGATCCCGCCGCCGGCGATGGTTGAGACAGCACTCGCGGCATTGACGACCACCGAACCGCTGAGCTTGACGCCGTTGGCCGCTGAAAGCGTCCCGCCGGTGACGGTGAGGTTGGGCACAAGCGCCGCGCTGGCGCTGCGCAGATTGAGAACCGCGCCCGCTGCGATCGCGTAACCGGCGCTTGCCTGCACTGCGTTTGCCGCCGTGGGATCGCCCAGACTCAGCGTGCCGCTGCTGGCGGTGATCGTGCTGTTGGAGTTGCCCGTCAGCAACCCGGTAATGGTTCCGTTGCCGGAAAGCGAACCCGCGTTCGAACCGTTGCCCACGACCAGCGATCCGGTCGTCAGCGTCTGGCCGGAGAGAGTTAACGAACCGGTTGCATCGACATCGGCGACGGCGATGCTGTCGAATTTCTGCCCGGCCAAGTCGAGCGCGGTTCCCTGCGTGAGTGAGATTCCGCTCATGCTGAAGCGCGTGCCGGCGATCTTGTAGCGGACATTGAAGCCGCCGGTGGACCCGGAAGCGAACGTGGTCAGGTAAACGCCATTGGAAGCCAGCGTGGAGAGCGCCACCGCGCCGCCCGTTCCGCCGATGGCGGTATTGCGCGAATAGCCGCGCTGGAGCAGTTGAGTCTTATAACCTCCGGTTCCCTGTCCCAACTCGAACGTGTCCATGCCCGCGGCGGCTGGATTGGCCAAGACCAGCGTGCTGAAGCCGTTGAATGCGACGGACCCGTTGGTCGAAGGGGTCGTGCCGTCGAGCCGAAGCACCGGCGCAAACGGGGTGGACGCGTTCAGGCCAAGCGAGGATGCCGTGGCAGTCGAGACGCCGTAAATTTCGGCGCCGACGCTACCGCCAAAGCCGGGAATATAAGGCGTGGAGGTCGTGCCGCCGGAAATGAAAGGATTGACGTCCCGCGGCCCGGTCGTGGTGACTGTCGTGCCGATGCCCGCGGTGCCGGAGAAGGACGGCGTTGCCTGGGTGTTATTGCCAATGATGAAGCGACCATTGCCGCCGGCGGTCGATCCCGTGCCGCCCGAGGTGTTGACGATGCCGCTGCCGCTCACGGTGGTGCCGATAATCGCGATCGTCCCGCCCGCGCCGCCGCCGCCGGTGCCACCGCCGCCGCCGTTGGCGCCCGAGCCGCCAGTGCCGCCCTGACCGCCAGTGCCCCCGAATCCGCCGCCGCCGCCGCCGCCGCCTTCCGCTGGGGTATGGCCGCTCACGTTACTGTAATAGCTGCCTGACCCGCCGCTACCAGCGCCGACACTCGACGTCGCGCCGGAACCGCCCCCGCCGGGCGAACTGCCGTGGTCGGGACCGCCAACGGTCCCTGTTGCGCCGTTGGAGCCGTTGCCCGATGGCGCCGAACCGTTCGATCCGGTCCCGCCGCCGGCTCCATTCGACCCCGCCGTTCCGCCCGTCCCATTGCCGCCAGTGGCGGCAATCGTTCCCGAAAGAGTGAGGCGCCCCAATACCGTCATGCCAAAGGCTCCGCCCCCGGCCCCACCCGCACCGCCCGCACCGCCCGCACCACCAATGCCGCCCGAGCCACCCGCGCCGCCGCTTCCGCCGGCACTGCCGGTGCCTCCCACACCGCCGGTGCCGCCTGTTTCATAGGTCCCACCCGTCTTGTAATTGCCTGCACCGCCGCCGCCGCCGCCACCTTGCCCACCGCCGCCGCCGCCACCGCCGCCCTGTCCGCCGGCACCCTGGCCGCCGCCCGAACCGCCGCTTCCCCCGGAGCCGCCGCCCCCTCCAACAAGCGCGAACGATGAGCCGCCGGTGTTCGAGCCGGCGCTGCCGCCAATGCCAGTTGTACCTCCCGTAGCGTTCCCGCCACCGGTGCCTACTGTTCCAGTTCCGCCTCCATTGCCGCCTGTACCACCGCTACCGCCATAGGCATACCAGCTGCCGCTCGATCCCCCGCCCCCCCCTCCACCTCCGGAACCCGCGCTACCGCCGTCGTTTCCCGCTGTATCGGTCCCGCCGCTTCCGCCGCTCGGTCCCGTGATAGTAGCCCCGCCTCCTCCACCGTTCACACCCGAGCCACCTGCCAAGGACGTTCCTCCCATGCCGCCCGACCCACCCGAACTTCCAGCGGTCCCACTGGTTCCGACGACACCACCGGAACCGCTCGAACCGTTGTTTCCGTTGACATACCCCGTCCCGCCGGTTCCGCCGCCGCCAGCGCTCGAACCGCCGCTGCCTCCCGATCCACCAGTGCTGCCGCCGCCAGCCCCCGAACCGCCGCTGCCTCCCGTGCCGCCGCCACCGCAGCTTCCGCCTCCGGCCAGCGCGGTCGCGCCGCTCGCGGAAAAATTAAAGGTCGCGCCCGCCGCGACCGTCGCATCCCCACCCACGATTAGTTGGATGGCATCGGCGGTCCCGTTCTTGGCAGTGAAAACGTCGCCTCCCAAGACCGACAAGTCGCCCATCGCGTAAAACTGGCGCACTCCGCCCGAGACACTGCCGGAAGCAATGATAGTCGTCCCGTTGTAGGTGCCGCTCGTAGTAAACGTCACTCCGCCGTCCGTGCTGATCTTTCCCGAATCAGGATCGAATATGCACGTCGTCAGTGCGGAAGCATTGAAAACCGGCAGCAAAACAAGCGTCCCCACAATCACGGGACCGGTCAGAATCGAAAATAAGCGCGGCTGTTTCATCGCCGCGCACCCTGAATCGCGAACATGACAGTTCGATGGCGAACTTGTGAACTAATGTGACAATACGCATTTCAAGGTCGAAGGAATTGCATTCGAGCTTATCGATCTCGTTTCGCTCGCTCCCGAACGCCCTCCCGTCTGGAACGGAAATTCGAACTCCTCTGGCGTACACTGGACGGCCCGGCCTTGGAGGAGTTTCGTTTTCACCCGATCCGCCGCTGGCGCGCCGACTACGCGCACATGGAAAGCCGCACCTTGATCGAGATCCAGGGCGGCGTTTGGGTCCAACCTGCTTGGATTGCTCGGCAATCAGACCTACATCGGGAAGGTGGAATACGCAGGGGAAATCTACCCCGGCGAGCACGAGGCGATTCTGGACGAAACCACCTAGGCCAAAGCGCAGGTGGTCCTGAAGCGGAACGTACGCGACCGAGGCGCTTCGTCGCGCAACGCCCATGGCGCGCTCCTGCGCGGGCGGCTGGTTTGCGGCACCGGCGGGTGCGCGATGACCCACAGCTTCACGGGCAGCGGCTCCGTCCGATACCGCTATTACGTTTGCCAGCAGGCAATGAAACGGGGATGGGGCGAATGCGAGACGCGTTCCGTCCCGGCGCAGGAGATCGAGGATTTCATCCTGCGGCGCATCGCCCAGATCGGGCGCGACCCCAATCTGGTTGCGGAAGTTGCCCGGCAAGCCAAGGCGATGCACGCCGTCCAGGCCGAGAAGCTGCACTCCGAGCAAAGGCAAATCGATGGGAGCCTGAGGCAGCAGGCGCGGGCCGTGGCTGGAATTTTCGGGGACGGGAACGCGCCGCCCGCCTGGCCGATTTGCAGGACCAGATTCGCGCCGGAGAAAACCGGCTTTGCCAAATCGCCGTGGAACTCGCCGGGCTTGGCGACGGCGCGATTGACGAAGCCGAGGTGGCTGGCGCGCTCGGGAGATTTGCGGAACTGGTGGGCGGATTGACCACGCCGGAGAAAGTCAGGCTGCTCCAGCTTCTTGTCCAGAAGGTGGTTTATGACCGGGCACGGGAAACCGTTGCAATCACGTTCCACCCCAGCGGGTTTGAGGCGATTTTGGAGGAAATAACTATATGACCATCGAGACCAAAGTGCATTTTTCAACCGGAAGTGCCGGCCAAAAGCAAATGAGGGAGGGCACCGTCCCGCCAGAAAAAGCGCCGCCGCCCGTCCGAATCCCGCGCATCGCGCGCCTGATGGCACTCGCCATCCACTTCGACGGGCTGATCCGGCGCGGCGTTGTGCGCGATTACGCCGACCTGGCCCGCTTGGGCGGGGTGACCCGAGCGCGGATCACTCAGATCATGAACCTTCTCAACCTCGCGCCGGACATCCAAGAGCGGCTTCTTTTCCTGCCGGGGGCGGCTGTTGGACGGGACTCGGTGACGGAGAGGGAGATGAGGGCGGTTTGCGACGTGGCCGAGTGGCGGGAGCAGCGTGAGATGTGGCGCGGGACCGCTCTTTTGGAGATCATTGTAAATGCACAGGGATTCTGCAAACGCTCAGCCTGCCGACAAACTGACTCGCAAAGCACCGAAAAAGGCACGAGAACAGAGTTTGCAACGCCATATGATCCGAAGATCAAATCTCGAAACGCTGTTCCGGGCCAACCGTCCGCCGGGAAATCCCACTCGTCTGGACCAGCAACTGCTCCAACTTGTCAACCCGCTTCATGACGCATTGGCGGAAACCCAGGAAAGGCTCTCACTCCCAATTTTCCAACTCGACAATGCTTCGCTCGACAATCTGACCCTTGCGCTGGTCGAGTTTGGCGAAGATATCCATGCGAGAATTGGATTTTGGAGGGAATTGGAAAAATACCAGACTGCTCGCTTCGGAGTTCCGTTGCCGCTGATCCTCAGACCAGGTGAAGCCCTGAACGAATCGTTCGACTTCCGGCGGGTGCAATATTTCCTTTACGTGCTCTGGCGACAGTTCAAGCCAGACCTTGTTATTGCGCCCAATCATCGCGACCTCGTGACGCTTGCCACCAAGGCAGCGGATTTCTTCGCCACGTCCTTTGCGGCGCTGCCACGGGAGTCGAGTGTCGTCCGGTTTCTGCACACTCCCAACCGGCGCGGCTGGGATGTGAAAAAGAAACTCGTCTGGACTGGACTTCACTCCTACCTTTTTCGTGATGAATGCATTCGTTACCTCGACACGGCGCCGGATGACATGCCGAAAATCGACCGTCTCGACGCCTTCATCTGCGAAGAATGCACGGGTTGGAGCGGCCTCGGTGTCATCGATCTGCTTGCTGAAACTCTTGATTTGCCGGACACTGACCGAGCTACCTTGCGCACGTGGTATAATCCACACCACGCAGGATACCTGATTACTTCTCACGAGAAGCTCGGCCCGATGACCGAGACGATTCATGCCGTCAATGTTGTCAACGATCAGGTCTATCGGATTCGAATGGAAATAGAACGCTGCCCTTTCGCTCAGGGGCAACTTATCCTTGGAGCACTCACGCCTTGGCGGGGCGAATGGTACTGGTCTGGAGGCCAAAGGATCGTGTCGTCCGCAGGGCCAGAGATCATCGCATCACTGAAAAAGGATTTTATCGAAAAAACTCCGGCAATCTCCTATTGTTATTGTCCGAACCTTCTCCAGAGAGCCCGTGACTCCGTGCAACAGCACCATAGGGATTTCGTCGCCCACTACGGCGACAACTTGGTCGTGTTTGCCGATGGCCTTGCGGCGGCTGCATCGGAACAAAAGCGGCTCAGGTTGCTCTATGAACAGCAGCCCCACGGAATAGTTGATGGTCTCATGGAGAAGTTCGGTCTTCGCAACCGGTGGCCGGATTTTCAGTATCCCGATCGTTTCCTCAATCATGCCAATGGAATTGCAGCCTTTTTCAACCCGGAGGAGGGCCTTGAGTTTATGTCCAACTTCAATGCCATTCAAGCCGCTCTCGCCAAACAAGACGAGGAATTGAGCGATGAGGAATCGGTCGCCCTTCAGAATATCATCGAGAGCGATTGCGTTAGCCCAGCGTTTCTCCAAAGAGTTCTGCGGGATTATAGTACTGATGCGATCGGTAGATCCTATCTAATCTCCAATTTTCAATCGGAATCCGATCTTGCGTACCTGCTGCGGCGTTTCAAAGGGCGGTTTTTCCGCAATCGATACCCAAACCTCGCACTCAGACAGGGCGATGTCACCCCATGATTCGGCAACTGAGGGCGCGATGTTGGGAGGGGACCCGTACCACGCAAATCATGAACCTGCTCAACCTCGCGCCGGACATTCAGGAGGCGCTGCTGTTCCTGCCGGGGGCGGCGAAGGGGAGAGACTCGGGAAGCGAGCGCGAGATGCGCGCGGTTTGCGACATCCCCGAGTGGCGGGGGCGCGAAAATGGACCAGCAGAATGGACGTGGAATGAGAGGAAGGGCGCCGCCATGCGTTACCGGGTTTGCCCGCCGACGGAGATCGAGTGCGATTCCCCGTTGGGCGGGCTTCCACCGGAAGGTGGCCTAACACTGGGAATGATTTACTCGTCTTTAAGTGCATGAAACTCATTGAGTTCAACACATCTACGCTGAATGGAATTGCGCACACCCTTTGACGCGTTCTTGACCCACGCCAACGAAAACGCTTCACTCTCAATCAAGTGCAGCACTTTCAATCGGCACCATCCATGTTTTTGACCATCGTTCACACAATTTTATGAAGGAACACTCAGTTTGGTCGTTTGACTTAGGCAAGGCTTCGATAGGCGAAGCTGTACGCAGCGTCAAGACACACGATTTCGTGCACAAGGAATCGTTGTTGATACCGGAAGATTTTGCCTCGACGAAAGCTGCTGCATCCAGGCGGCGGATGTGGCGAACCCGACTGGCCCACGAAGCCCGGGAAAATTGGCTTGATAAAGTCTGGCGCGAAGCAGGTCAGGAGCCGTTGCAAAAGCGAACAGTGGCCAAAAACCCTCATACCGGAAAGTGGGAATTGAAGAACCCAGCAGACGAAAGGCTGGAGCGCGAATTTCCCCGAAAAGGCGAAAACACCTTTTACACGTGCTGTTTGCTCAGGATTAAACTGCTACGCGGGGATAATTTGGAGCCATGGCAAATTTACAAAGCCCTTCATTCTGCAATCCAGCGAAGAGGGTATGACCCGGAAATTCCATGGAAGACCGCGGACCGAAAGGGATCTCGGGAGAACTCCGAGGCTGAGGAAGACGGCGCGACGAACGAGCGTATGAACGCCTTTGTCGAGGAGCTAAAAGCGATGAGTCCTGACTGCGAGGCTTTCCAGATGCCCTGCTACTTCGATGCCTGGAAGATGGGGCTTTGGCATCCCTCTTTACCCGAGAAACTGGAGTTACGAATCGATTGTCATCCAAAGAGCACACGCGATCAAATCATTCCACGCTGGCTCGTCGAAAAGGAAATACGTCTCCTGACCGAAGCAGCGAGCCTCCAAATCCCGGCACTAAAGGGCAAAGCCAGTTATTTGGCGCTTCGTGAAAAGGCGTGTCTTTCGGGCGGGAAAATGGGAGTCAGGAGGGGATGCAAGACAAAGAATTTTTCTCGATGGCGCTGGGTTTGAGGGCGCCGTGGCGGGTTGCGGACGTCCAGATGGACATGGGGGGTAAACGCGTGACGATCGTCGTCGAGTATGCCGCCTCTGGCCGGGAGGGCGCTGCAATCCACGGCTACGAGGAGCGGCAGTGGCGGCATCTCGACACCATGCAATTTGAGACCGTCATCAAGGCGCGCGTGCCGCGAATCCGCAAGCCCGACGGGAGCACGGAGATGGTGCCGGTGCCATGGGCGGAGCCCCGCTCGCGCTGGACGCTCATGTTCGAAGCGTTCGCTATCCGGGTGCTTCAAAACAGCCGCAGCATCAGCCAGGCTTGCGAACTCTTGAAGCTGGACTGGAGCGGCGCGCACCGGATCATGGAGCGCGCTGTGGACCGGGGAATGGAACGGCGAGAACTGGGAGATGTTCGCTACGTTGGCATGGATGAAAAGAGCTTCGGGCGCGGGCACAACTACATTTCGACCCTGGTGGACCTCGACAAGCAAGCGCCGCGGGTGCTGGAAGTGTGCGCCGGGCGCGACATCAATTCGGCCAAGGAACTCTTAAAGAGCCTGCCCGAGCCGGTGCGCGAGAAGATTGAAGCAGCTGCCATGGACATGAGCGCGTCCTATGAAGCGGCCACGCGGGCGGTTTTGCCCAAAGCCGCCATCGTGCATGACCGCTTCCACGTCTCCAAATTGCTCGGGGAGGCCGTGGACAAGGTGCGCCGGGGCGAGCATAGGGAGTTGATGCAGGCGGGCGACAAGCGCCTGCTGGGAACCCGTTACATCTGGCTCTACCACCCCGACGAACTCGACACCGACCGGCTCAAGCAACTTAATGAACTCTTTGAAGTGCAGCACTTGCAGACGGCGCGAGCCTACTATCACCGGTTGCGCTTCATGGACTTTTGGAGCCAGCCCGACATCGGCGAAGGCCAGCGCTTCTTCGCACGCTGGTATCACGAGGCGCTCAGCAGTTGCTTGGAGCCTGTCAAGAAGGTAGCGGCCACCCTTCAAAGCCATCTGGAGGGCCTGCTGACCTATTTCCGACACAAGATCACCAACGCCATGTGCGAATGCTTCAACTCAACCATCCAGTCGATCAAGGCCAATGCACGCGGCTTCCGCAACTTCGACAACTACCGCGTCCGCATCCTCTTTTTCCTCGGACGCCTCGATCTCCAACCACGCTAATTCACGAAGCGCCTAAAATCTTCACCCTAAAGCAAGCTTTTCAATTCTGGTTGGTATTGCTACTTGAAAATTTATCTTTCATCTTGCGGGTTCTTCTTCTGCAGGCATCAACCCCCGAATGGTTGTTTTCGTTGTCTTCCTGGGCGAGAGACCGCCTTGCGAACACCGCTTCCCTCGCCAGATTCAGCGTGGACGCCACCACGACATTACTGGCAGATCGATGGATGGTTGCAATCGTCGCTTTTATTTCTCTTTCATTAACCGCCCATGCTCAATTCACTACTACCTCTGACGGCAGCAATGGTTTAGTTATTACCGGATACACAGGTTCCGTTCCTTCATCGCTGACCATTCCTGCCACAATCAATGGTCAATCGGTCACTGGCATCGGATCCAATGCGTTTTTCAATTGCACCGGTCTGATTAGCGTTAGCATCCCGACAGGCATTACAAGTATCGGCAGCAGCGCCTTTTTCGGATGCTCCAGCCTTACCGGTGCATCGATTCCAGACAGTGTCACCAGTATAGGGCAAACCGCATTTTATTACTGTTCAGGGTTGGTTTATGTATTTATCGGAGAAGGCGTTACAAGTATAGGAATGCAGGCTTTTGCTTTTTGCAATTTACTGACTGAACTTCACATTCCTGGAAATGTTTCCAGTATCGGAGATTATGCATTCGAATCATGCGCAAAGCTAAATAATCTCACAATTTACAGTGGCGTTACCAGCATAGGTCAGTATGCATTCGAGAACTGCACAAAGCTAACAAGTATCACAATTCCTGATACAGTAACGAATATAGGAAACTGGGCTTTTCAGGGTTGCACTGGATTGACTAGCGTTTCTATCGGTAATGGCGTGACGAACATAGGGGCTTTTGCGTTTTATAAATGCTCCGGGATTTCAAGCGTAACAATACCCAGTAATGTTGTCACCATCGGGAATGGAGCATTCCAATCATGCACGCCGCTCTGGAGCGTTTCCTTCCTTGGAAGTCCTCCAAGCAGCGTTGGGGTAAATGTATTCTCGGGGGATTTAGTGACAGCCGTTTATTATAAAAGCAATATAGGTGGATGGGGTGCCACTTTCGACGGTCTCAATACGCTTCCATCAGACATGGGGTGGAACAGTAGCAGTGGGACTGTTACCATTACAGGATATAGTGGAAGTGGAGGAAATGTAAATATACCTTCGAAAATAATTGGCCAGACGGTTAGTAGCATCGGAGCAAAAGCTTTTAATGGTTGCAGCACCATTGCCAGTATTACAATTCCCTCTAGCATCGTTACTATAGGAACTGCTGCGTTTCAAAGTTGCACCGCCTTAACGAACGTGGTTATTCCTCAGAGTGTTACGTCGATTAGTAGTTCTGCATTTTATAATTGCAACAACCTGAGCAGCGCTACGTTTTCGGGTAATGCTCCGTTAATGGGATCAGCGGTCTTTGATTCTGCACTCTCTGGTTTCGCAATATATTATCACAATGGAGCAATCGGGTTTAGCTCGCCTACGTGGGATGGCTACCCGGCTATCGATATGAATCCGCCGCCGTCGATAACCACCGGGAGTGAAAGTGGAATCGGATTTAATTGTGCGACGCTCAACGGAACCATCAACCCAAACGGGCAAGCTACAACGTATTACTTTAGCTACGGACCGACTTCAGCCTATTTCGCGAGTACGGGAACGCTAGCGGTGGGAAGCGGATCAAGTGCGATTCCTGTCAGTGCGACGATAACAGGGTTGACGGGCCCGACTACTTTCCATTACCAGTTGGTGGCAGCTAACAGCAGCGGGACAGTTTCCAGTTCGGATCAAACATTCACTGTTTTGCATTATTCGTCGGACGCTAGTCTCTTGGCTCTGGCCTTGAGCAGCGGAACGTTAAGCCCGGTGTTTTCCTCCGGAGTGCTGGCTTACAGCGCCACGGTGGCGAACGCGGTGACGAGCGAGGTGGTGACGCCCACGCTCTCCGACAGCAGTGCGTCAGTGACGAGCATCACCGGGACGTCCGGGTTTGCGGTTGGACCGAACACGATTGCGGTGAACACATTGGCGCAGGACGGTTCGACATCGCTCACCTACACGGTGACGGTGACGCGGTTGCCGAGTTCGAATGCGAGCCTGTCGAACCTGGCGCTTAGCAGCGGGACGCTGAGCCCGGTGTTCTCCTCCGGAGTGCTGGCTTACAGCGCCACGGTGGCGGACGCGGTGACCAGTGAGACGGTGACGGTGACACTCTCGGACAGCAGTGCGTCGGTGACAAGCATCACCGGGACGTCCGGGTTTGCGGTCGGACTGAACACGATTGCGGTGAACACCTTGGCGCAGGACGGTTCGACGTCCAAAACGTACACGGTGACGGTAACGCGGCTGCCGAGTTCGAATGCGAACCTGTCGAACTTGGCGCTTAGCAGCGGAACGTTGAGCCCGGTGTTTTCCTCTGGAGTGCTGGCTTACAGCGCTACGGTGGCGAACGCAGTGACGAGCGAGGCGGTGACGGTGACGCTTTCGGACAGCAGTGCGTCGGTGACAAGCATCACCGGGACGTCCGGGTTTGCGGTCGGACCGAACACGATTGCGGTGAACACCTTGGCGCAGGACGATTCGACATCCAAAACGTACACGGTGACGGTGACGCGGTTGCCGAGTTCGAATGCCGCTCTTTCCAACCTGGTGCTCAGCAGCGGGACGTTGAATCCGGTGTTCTCCTCCGGAGTGCTGGCTTACAGCGCCACGGTGGCGAACGCAGTGACCAGCGAGACGGTGACGGTGACACTTTCGGACAGCAGTGCGTCGGTGACGAGCATCACCGGGACGTCCGGGTTTGCGGTTGGACCGAACACGATCGCGGTGAACACCTTGGCGCAGGACGGTTCGACATCTAAAACGTACACGGTGACGGTGACCCGGTTGCCGAGTTCGAATGCGAATCTCTCGAACCTGGCGCTTAGCAGCGGAACGTTGAGCCCGGTGTTTTTCTCCGGAGTGCTGGTTTACAGCGCCACGGTGGCGAACGCAGTGACGAGCGAGGTGGTGACGCCCACGCTCTCCGACAGCACGGCGTCGGTGACAAGCATCACCGGGACGTCCGGGTTTGCGGTCGGACTGAACACGATTGCGGTGAACACCTTGGCGCAGGACGGTTCT
>Ga0316219_1000447_pt1 | contig 56451 bp, 84 predicted proteins | sample TBH18003PmetaG_FD_203635 | JGI IMG/M metagenome (GOLD analysis project Ga0316219, IMG submission 203635) | Freshwater microbial communities from Trout Bog Lake, Wisconsin, USA - TBH18003P | ecosystem: Environmental > Aquatic > Freshwater > Lake > Hypolimnion/Profundal zone | place: USA...
CCACGGCACCCTCAAGGATCGACGGACCCGGCACAACCCCAAACACCGGACGTGGCGGGGGTCCGCCCATCGTCGCCATTCCGATTACATCGCGCACTTTCTCGTCGTCGCGCGGGCCGATCGACCATTCCTCATCGGACTCGCAGATCAGGGCGAACAGGAGTTCTTCATCGCCATGGCGAGCCAGTCGGACTTCGGTTGGCTTCGGGGTCATGCTGCCCTCGCAAATTCACCGTGGAGTGCAGTGGCCGCCGCAGTATAGGCAGCGTGCGCTTCCTCGATTGTATCGAACTGCCCCAGCCTCCAGACTTTTCCATCCTTGCCAACGCAAGATTCCCATGGCTTTCGACATCTTGCTGCCGTCGCATAAACCCCCTTTACGCCAGACCTTCCTTTTGCTACCCGATTTGCCTTATTCTGTCCGCTCGTCGCTTGACGCAGATTGTTCCACCGATTGTCGGCTTTATCTGTGTTTTTGTGGTCTACTTCAAATTCGGGCCACCTGCCGGTCATGTAAAGAAAGGCAAGCCGATGAAGATAGAACCTAGTCTTATCAATCTGAAAATCCCTGTAAAGCCCTCTGTATCCACCCTTGCGTCCGACTATGGTTCCGGGCATAACATTTGCCATTCGAACCCGTAACGTAAAAAACCCAGATTCAGGATCGTAATTAAGAACCTCTCTGAGTCTCTCAATAGAGAGGCGCTTTTCACGCATGCGATCAAGAGACGGCATCAGCTTTTCACCGGCGGAGGGAGTGATTTCATCTTGGAGATTGTCTGTTTGCGCTGGTCTAGAATCCACGCATCCACCGCGTCGTGTCCTGTTTTTCCCGCATAGTGTACACGTCGAACCTCGTCAGGTGATAGGATAAACTCGCCTCCGGCCACTATACATTTTATGCCACCTTTTTCTGGAGGAACCGATCCGTGCGCTATTTTGATTGGGTGTCCCTCCCATTCAGGATCGCCGCCTCGCGCAAAGCGTTGGCCCATAGGCGATGGAGGCTTAGGAATGGTTGAACGGACAGGACCGCGAGGAAGAGAAATGCCGCCGGGGCCGCTACTAAGCGCCATACTCATCGCGTGCGCGCCGGCAAGTGTATTGCCTTGTCCAAGCCCGCTCATAACATCACTGGGAATAACGTGACTTCCAGCCATGACGCTTGTGGGAACATTGTCCGTACGCCCAGCCCCCGCTGTGTGAACAAGGCCGGACGGCGCATTCATCTCGGAAACCGCATGGCGCACGTACCATGGTGCCATCTCAGCAGAAGTTGGGATGCCGCCCTGCGCGTATCCGCTGCCGCCCCCGGCGCCCTCGCCGCCGCTGCCCGAGTACGAGGACAGATCAATGGGCTGGCCAGAAGCCGGCGTTGCTACACCGGATGCCGCAGCAGCGGGAACGCCTGTGATCGGCAGGCCACGCTGGGCATAGGTCTGTAATGCCGCCTGCGTGGCCGGCGTAAGCGCCCCGGTGTTAAGGTCCATGGTATAGTTGCCGACCTGTGGAACCGGCATGAGACCGCTTGACAGGACACCAGACGGCGACGTGGCATAGGTAGGCGCCTGTGGGGTGGTCGATGTAGCGGCAGGAGCACCAGAGGAACCGCCGGCAGCAAGGCGCTTGCCGTAGCGATCAGCCGTGGCGAGAGCCGCCGCGATGGCGACATTGCGCGGATGACGCTGCTCCATCTCCTTGATGTTTCTCCCAATCGCAGCGCGGCTTCCTGATTTTTCAAGTGGCATTACACCCTCACGACGTTACCTGAGCGCCAGAAGTCACGGCGAACCACGCGCCCGTCACGTTGTACCATATCACGACGCCAGTCCCCGCGCCAGAACCCTCGCCGGGCTTCCTGCCATTGACAGCATAGGCAAGCGCCCCGACCGCCGCCGTAGTCGGCAATGCCGCCACGGTGTAGCATGGCAACGGAACCGGCGCCGCCCCGGAAAGGCTTTGCTGTATTTTTGCCAAGACTTTCGTCTGATCCTGCATCGACGTGATGACGCCGCTCATGTCAGTTGCCATGGCTCAAATCCTTCCGTCCGGTGCATAACGATACCGCAGTGCGCCGAGCCGGTTGAAGCTGCCAAGATCGGACCACGACGCCCCCAACGCAATCTGTCGGCCTCTCGCCCGCAGTGGCACAAAATCGGTCTCAGCGGTAACGGGAAATGGGCCGATCTGGTTTGTTGCTTGATTCGGATACGCGGTGGGATAGACGGATAGCATCAGCGTTGCGCCACCGAGCGTCACAAAATCGGGGATCAGCATATCGACGAAAACGAAATCCTCGCCCTCCGATAGATCGAAGAATCCCGTTTGCCAACCGCCGATCATTGCCGCGCCATTGGCGTCGTAGCCAATTTCGTGCTGCTGAAGAAGTCCGTCGTAGTCTGCCCCTACCGAGTTACCGACCGGAGACCGTCCTACCCAAGCCGTCCTCTGGTATTGGCTGGACTGCCCGTAATCCCAGACATGCTCGACGTAGTTGTATTTCACGTAAGTCATCGGCGCGCTTGCCGCGTATAAAGGAGATGTGGTGGAAATCGGGAAATGCCACGCCATCTCATTGAACAGCGAGTTCACCGCACAGTGAACCTTATCCAGTTGCCCAGCATCAATGTTGTTAATGATGAAGTCCCAAACCGGACACTCAATCGGGGTGACTCCGCCGCCCATCGAATAGGTGAAGAAGCCGCGCAGCGACATCCACATTACGAAGCTGCCGCTGATACCGGCAGCCCGCATGGCTACGATACCGCAACCAGTCGCGATCCGGTTGAATGAGAACACGAACGGCAGCCCCTGGTAGGTCATCGCCGTCAGGTCAATGTCGGTCCATAGCAGCGCACCAAGACCAACGGCCAAGCCAGCGAGAAGCTTATTCCCGGTCGCCACCTGATAGGAGCCGGCTTGGTTGGTTGCCGTCGCCGTCCAGTCAGTGAAGTCTCCAGCATCGCACCAACGCGCCAGCAACGGCTCCTGCGTGCCGCTGATCGCCGCGCCGAGGGCAACGATGATCTGGACCTGCGGCATGACGAATACGGCATTGCTGTAGAGCGGCGCGTTCGGCATCACAATAGCCGGAGCCTTATCGGGGGGAGGCCAGTAATAGATGCCGCCACCTGTCGGACTGGCGACTAAATCTTGTCCCCAGTGATCCATCGACCATTGCCGAAGCGGAGAAATTATCTGACCCGTCCCGCCTTTGCCATAATCTCCGGCACCGTAGTCGCCGATCCCGTATCCGGTCGTTGCCGTCGCCAGCGCGTAGCCGCTGGGGAGCAGATATGCTATTTGTGCATTGCCGCCATTCTCAAATGCTGACGTTGATGCGTTGGCGAGGCTTGATGCCGTGATGACGAAGTTGTTGGCGTCCGTGTAAGAAGTCACGCTGTATATTCCAGACAGGACCACCGTCGCCACGGTCGTTGAAACGCCGACCGTGAATAGCGATCCCGCGATGAGGCCGTGGTTTGCCAGAGTGACGGTGACGGCGGCGCTTCCGTTTGTTGTCGTGTAGTTCGGCACGGCCCCTGCGGCGCTGACGTTCGCCGTGGCGGGGGTTGCTGACGTGATGGTATAGTGGGTGCCATCCGGAACCGACGCAACAAGGTAGAGGCCCTGCAATACCACGCCACCGACACTGACCGCTGTAACGAGATTGATCCAGTCCCCGGCGTCAGGGTTATAAACCGAGTCCGCGATCTCGACCGCCGCTGAACCGATGGTGGTCGTGAATGCTACTGCTGGATTTTCTGTCGCGACGATTGGAGTGATGTCGAATAACTCTCCACCAATCATCACCTCAAGACGCTGCTCTGTCCCCACCGCAAGATAGGGATTCCCAAGAATGTCCGCCCATCCGTGCAATCCCGATGCCGTCCCAACGAAAGTCTGGGCCGATAGTTGCTGCCATCCACCAAGCTTCTGTGGCAGACCTGAATAGAACCGGATGAGATTGCAAGACGCAAGCTGGGTCTGATTGAGCGTTGGCGTGCGCTCCAAATTGACCCCGGGCTGAATCTGCAATTTCCGCATTGGCATCGGCTGGCCTCACGCCCCTACGTACATCATTTTTGCCGCCATCATCGCCGGTGGCATGTTCTGGGAGTAACCAGCCCCAGAGTCCTGGATGGAGATTCCCGTTCCAGATGCGTTGATTCCAATTCCCGTAAATGCCGCCGATGTGTTTCCGCCGCCAACTAGTCCGCCGCTTGGCGTGCCCCCAAATCCACCACTACCAACCGAGAAAACACCACTCGGCACAGCGTGCAAATGACCTGGGTCATTTACACTATGCCCGTGTCCGGGATCAATTACAGCATGCCCATGCCGTGGCGCCACCTGATCGCCGCCCGTGGCACCAAGCGTCGCGCCGGCCACGCCAGACCCAGCCGACGTGATGAGGCCCTTGTCGGCTCCCCCCATGTTGCCGAGACCGAAGAACGCCACATCGCGGCAGTCCGGCATCGTGTAGGTGGTCGAACCATCACCGCTGCCGAATACCCACGATCCGGTCAAGCCTTGCGCCACGAGCCAAACCCACAAAGCGTCGGTGCGAGGGCGCGTCTGGCCATAGCACAGTCGCCACCCATCAGCTTCAATGCCAAGACCCGAATCCTTGAAGTCCCCGAATTGCACACCCGGCGGCGGCAGGCTCGGGGTCGGCGACAGCGAAGCGAGCAGCGCCACATTCGTCGCTCCATCCGCCTTGTACCAGTAGTAGCTTCCGTCCGGTGGGACGGTCGCTGTAGTCCCGGCGCCCGCCGTCAGAATGACATTGAAGCCACCAGTCGTCGAGTTCTGCGCCCATCCGATCTTCGGCTCGTTCGGGATCGTAACCGTGCAGTTCCCGGTCAGCGCGCCGGTATAAGACTGGATAAAGGGACGGGATTGATCGGGTGCGCCGTTGGCGGTCGTGAGGCTGTAGGTGGTCAGTCCGGCGATGCTGACCGATGCCGTTCCGAGAATAGCCGCCTCGACCAGCGTCATGTTCTCGTTGAGGATCGTACCCCATGCGTTCTTTACAGCAGGATCGCCAGGGACGGATTTGGACAGTCGCAGGGAGGGGGTAAAGACGGTCATTGGTTATGTCCTCGGGCCAGCTATCGGAGTCGGGGCCTGTGCCTGCCATCCCTGGCCTTGGAACTTCTTTCGTGCCTCTTCCACGACGCTTGATTGCAGCAGTCGTTTGTACTCAGACGACCACGACATCGGCATTTGCGGGCTGTCTGTCATCGCTCCGAACGCCTGTTTATATCCAGACCAGTATATCATCGCCGCAGCCCACGCTAGGTCGGGTAAGTTCTGCCAGATGAACGGCTCCGGATTGCTGGCCGACATCGGCGCTTGGCGTTGCGTGCCATACCCAGTCAGTGCATAAGCAGCATCGGGAGCGGGGCCAAGCAACACCTGAACCCCCGGCATCCACCCAGAACCACCGGCAGCACCCTCGGTGACAAAGTAGAGCGGCGGCCCGTTCGCCGCACCAGCATAGACGGTGCGGATGTAGTCCGAACTGGCCGGCGTAACCGGGATGTCAGTTGGACCGTAGTAGAGCATTTCCAGCACTACCACGGATAGCGGCACGGCTTGCGTGTTGGCTCCGATGGTGGCATTGCCAAGCGCGATGTTGCCGTGCATTGCTAAGAAGTCAAGGTCACGCTGGATCGACACCTCAACATAGTCGATTGAGTTCGGCAGCATAACTTGAAAATTGCTGTCCGTCACCAGCGATGGTATCTGCGTCACTACCGCCGCTTGGTAAGATTCATATGTGTATCCGATCGGCATTTACTTCGTCGCCTCCGCCTTCTGCGCTGCCATCTGCTGCTGGGCCATCATAGCGTCACACTCCCGCCAGCGCGGTCCACGCGCCGGACCCGGTGCTGACATAGATGTGCGTGCCAATGGCACCGTCTGTTCGGATAAAGATGCTTCCAGTAGCACCATATCCCGGCGTTCCGCTTCCTGGTGCGCCCGTGCCGGCAACAATGGATGCGGTTCCCGTCCCGGCCAAATTCAACTGCGGGGTGGTGATTGCCGCGGAAGTTGTGACGGTGCCAAATTTAACAGGCTGTGCTGATGTAACCCATGCACTTCCGGTGTCGCCATAAGTGCAGTTCGACCATCCGTTGTTCCCGGCAATAACGGTCGGATAGGCTCCGGTATAGGTCGCCGCATAACAGGCCCCTGCGGTCCCGCTGATGGTGTTCCCCGTGATGGAGGAATTCGTTGCCCCGAATTCGAAAACCGCATAATTACCGGCGTCCGTCAGGGGGTTTATGATAGTGTTTCCCGTAGCCGAGATGCTATCAGGAACTCCACCAAAGGCACCATAAGCCCCAATAACAGCGGAACCGCTCGAAATTCCGTTAAAGGTATTTCCCGCAACAGTCACGCCCTGCGTTGCACCGCGAGCGTTCACATTGACATTCTTGAATATATTTCCAGTGATGGTGACGTTTTTGACGTAAGTTCCGCTGGTTATCGGAGCGACAAGAACAGGGCAGGAGGTCGCCCCGGTGCAAATCAGTTGGTTGTTCGCCAGCACGAAGCCGTTGGCAACCAATCCGGGAATGTTCTCAAGGGTGTTTTCCGGGTTGAAGTTGACCATCTGCGCTGTCGTAACCGTGCTGGCATACGAGTTGACTACCCGCGCGTTCGTCGGCCCCCACCAATGATCGAAGGCGGTATTAGTGAACCCGAACGCCGTTACCCCATCCACGACGGTATCATTGCAACCAACGAACGCTGTGGCATCGCCCGCCCCACGTAGCTGAAAGATGGTTCCGCGCACCTGAACGTGGTTAACAAATGACATTGATATTGCGTGCGATCCGGTGCCGGCACCCGAGCTACCATAATCCAGCGTTCCGCCTTCGATGGTGATGTTGCTGTCCGTGAGTGTCGTGGCGGCGTAATCGACGTTGCGAAATACGTTTGACGCGCCGCTTAGAACCAGAACAGTCGATCCCCAAAGAGACGCCTTGGTATTTGACTTGAGATTGATCGCTGCGCTGATGCCGAACGTATATCCCGGCGGGAAGTAAAGCGTGCAGCCGGCGGCGGGACATGCGGTCGCGGCGGCTTGGATCGCGGCGGTGTCATCGGTCGTGCCGTTTCCGATGGCGCCGTAGTTACGGACGTTGATGGTCGCGGGGTCATAGCCGAACGTCGCCGCCCCCGTCACCCTGAGCGTGCCGCCAACCGTCGCGTTGGTGCCGACGCCCAGCGTGCCGCTCGTCGTGGCATTGCTGAGGGTGGTGTTGCCGGTGACGCCCAGCGTGCCGCCAACCGTCGCGTTGGTGCCAACACCCAGCGTGCCGCTCGTCGTGGCGTTGCTGAGGGTGGTATTGCCGGTGACGCCCAGCGTGCCGCCAACCGTCGCGTTGGTGCCGACGCCCAGCGTGCCGCTCGTCGTGGCATTGCTGAGGGTGGTGTTGCCGGTGACGCCCAGCGTGCCGCCAACCGTCGCGTTGGTGCCAACACCCAGCGTGCCGCTCGTCGTGGCGTTGCTGAGGGTGGTATTGCCGGTGACGCCCAGCGTGCCGCCAACCGTCGCGTTGGTGCCAACACCCAGCGTGCCGCTCGTCGTGGCGTTGCTGAGGGTGGTATTGCCGGTGACGGTAAGGGAACCGATGGTTGGTGTTGCAAACAAGCTCGATACCGATGTCAGCGAAGCCGAGGCAGGAAACGCCGATACCCGCCATGTCGTGATGTAGTCGCCACTCTGGGACGAAGAAAGGATCGGCAGACAGCCGATTGACCCCGGCGGCGATGCGTTGGGAACGCATGCCCCGAACGCCGGATTGGCAAACACAAAGAAAAGAGCGATGGCGGGAAAAATCTTCATTGTGTCTGCACCACGATAGTTAGCCCGGAGATGGTCGTGAAGTAGGTTATGGCCGACTGCGCCGTAATCCCAATAGCCGCGTAGGACGATCCAGGAGCGTAGAATACGGTATCCTGTTGGACCGGATCGGCGACGCCACCGAATGGATTGATAAACAACCCGAAGGATGGCGGTAGCGCGAAGTCCACCATTGAGCGCGTCGGGTCAGCGGTCAGCAGCGTGCCATACGTACCCGGCACCGACATGATCGGGTTGCCGTAGCCGTCAAGGATCAGTTTGCCGTAGCCGTCACGCAGCCATTGGGCCGACACACACGCAGTTGTCGTCACGACAATCGGCGCGTTGCCCTCGTCGCTCATGTCGGGGCGAGGATCATGGATCGGCAGCGGGTCGGGTGGGACGGCGTAGGAGCGGAGTTGTTCTTGGGGAAGATCGGTACAGCGGGGGCAAACAAGAATGCGGCGGTTGACGAGTTGATTGCCAGACCATTCATACTGCCATGTCAAGTCTACATGGTTCCATCTGAAGCCGCACCGATCGCATAGGGCAAACGCGGACGGACTACGGGGATTGACCCGAGCGCGCCCGTTTGCTCCTGAAGGATACCCGCCCATCACATCCTCGTATAACGCTGCAAGCCCGGCGTCACATACAGAACCGGGTTCTCATTCTCCTGTGCATTCAGCCGCCCATACGACTTCATCGCCACCGCTTCCAGTGCCGCGAACTTGTCCGGGGCATAAGTCAGCGCCAGCTTCGCCGCCAAAGCATCCACAAAGGCGCTCAGGGAGCGGTATGGAAGCGTGGTCTGCGCGGCTCCCGACAGCGCGGCGTCATCATCACGATACACGCCGAAGTAGTGGAGAACATACGAGGCGTTGCCATCTGGGGTCGGGTAGAGGGACAGCACCACAGGCTCGGTTCGGTCAGCCCAATAGACGGTCGGGGGCGCCTGCTCGGCCTTGTTGGGGTAGCTGGCGTATTCCGACCGCGCCACCGGGTAGATGATCCGGTCGGTACTGGTGCCCTGATACGTGACGGTCAGATAGCAGTCCAGCACCAGCAACAGGTTCGCCGGCAGCGTGTAGGCGGTGGTTCCCTGAACCAACGGAACGCTGGCGAGGACGACTTGCCACAACTGGGGCTCATCACCACTCCAGTCCACATTGACGAGGTTCGCCGCCATGGCGACATCGGCAAGATGCCCGACCGTGATCTCGGGGCGTCGGACGCCACAGCGCCCCAGCGCGAAGGCACCGATGCTGCCGAGGTCAGGATTCCACGAAGTAGCCATGCCGCCGGTATCCTACCTGGCGGACATGCCCTGCAATACTGCAAAGCGAGCTCTGCCGCCGGAAAGAGCCGAGAAAATTACGCGCAGTCCTCGGATCGGGAACGTGTAGAAGCCTCCGGCTGATGCCGTTTGTGCTGAACCGTTAGTCGGGTCGGCCAGCCAGATCGGCGTCCATGCCGTCGAGCCGTAATAGTCAATCTGCTGGTTTACGTCGTCCAGCGTATAGGACACCGTATAGGTGCCCGTCGCCCCCGATGCAAACTCAACCCCATAGGACAGGTTGAACGGCGACTGCATCCAATCGGGGTAGAAGGCGTAGGTGCCGGTGGCGGTGATGAGCGTGTAGGATGGTTTTGCCATCGGTCAGTCCTTCCCCCACTTTTTCGCGTTCTCGGCGAACGTGATGCGCTTTCGCTCGGCGGGACCCGCGGCAGTCTTGGCCTTCTCCATTTTGGAGGTCGGAATTGACTCGCCTTGCGGCACACCCAATTCCTTATGCAGCAGACCTTTGTGGGATGGCTTGATGGTGATCTTACCACCACGCGCCTTTGGCACATCATCGGCATTCAGAAACTTTGCGCTTCCGCCGTGCTGAACATCTGGATACGCCCACGAACGCTTATCGTTCGTATCTTTTTCGTGGATTGCATCCATATCGTTGTTCACGTAGACGCGCTTCTTCGCTTTCCCGGGCCGGTTGACGCTGCCCCCGCGAGCGCAGCCCTCAACGCCGCCGCCACGCTTTCGCTTTTTGGCAGCGGCGTCAATCCAGCCCTGTGCCGGATGGGTCATCAGTCGTCCTCGCGATCTTCCTTGTAGCCCTTGCCCATGCCCTCGGGAGCCTCCAGGCGCGAGGCCGAGGTCATGGGATGGCTGTCCGAGCCGACCGATCCGCCGGCCTTGCGGCCTGGCCGGTTCCCGTGGTGTTTGGGGGCGCTGCCGTGAATCATAGTCGGCATCTTGCCCTTCTTCATCACGGCACCACCGCGCTTGCGGCGTTCGGCCTCTTCCTCGGTCTTCGAGTCCTTGCCGGCGTAGACCTCTTCCTTCGGGGCCTTTTCGTCGTCCCCGACCTCGCCGCCCTTGGCCTTGCAGACCTTGCCGCCGCGCTTGCGCTTTTCAGCCTCGTGACGCTCTTTGCTCATTTCTCAGTTCCCTCACAGAACCAGTGACTTGCCGCCGCCAGGAGCGGAGACGGCGCCCATGTCGATGAACACGCTGTTGCTCGGGGTGGTTTCCCAAGCCGTCACGCCGAATGACGTGCAACCCTTGCGGGCCAATACGCCACCGCCCGCCGTGGTGCTGACGTTGAACGCCTGCGCCATCGCCGTTCCGCCGCTCAGGACAGAACTCAGGAAGGCCGTCCCCTCGATGACGAGTTCACGGTCGATGCCGTTGGTGCCGATCAGGATGTGGCTCGATGCCCCGCCAGACGATCCCAGCAGCGAGTCGAACACGCTGTCACGAATGATGACGCGGGGGCATCCCCCAGCAATCTCCATCGTGTAGTTGGTGGCGTTACGGGTGGTCGTGTTGATGCCGAAGACGCAGTTCACGAACGTCGTCTCGCCGACGCTGTTGTTCAGCTTGATCGCCCGGGCACCGGTCAGGTTGGCCGTTCCGGTCGTAGTTGTGTTGTCGCCAAAGCCAAGGAACTCGCAGTTCAGATAGGTGCTGCGACCGCCATCATCCTCCCAGTTCACCAGCGCCGCAGCCGTGTTGCTGAAGCCATAGAACGACTGGAGGTTGGCGAACAGGCAGCCGGCTCCCGTGACCTTGACCAACTGGTTAAAACCAGCAGTCCCGTCCAGCGAACTGGACGGTGCGATGCGGGCGCGCTTGCCATACATGCCCGGCGAGCACATGCCGATGAGGTGGACCTGATTTTTCGCCCACAGCAGCGTGGACGACTGATAGGCGCTGCCGGCGCCGGTAGCCGCGCCACCGCCTTTGAACAGCACGACATCATCGTTGTCAGCCACCGCCTGCGCCTGTGCCTGGGCAAGTGTCTGAAACGGGTTGTTGGCGGAACCGGAATTGCCGTCCGACCCCTTTACGGGATCGACGAACCAATAGTTCCCGGTGAAGAACGCCGGCAGGCCGGCAATCCCCATCGTGGGGACGCCTGCGACCTGCAAGCCAGAGAGATGGGAAACGCCCATTACGCACTCCTTTTCATCTGCACCAAGCTCAAGGTGCGGTTACGTTCAAGGTAGTCGGCCGCGGCACGAAGGCGCGTGGGGGAGTCGCCAAGAAGACCAATGGCGGTGTTGCAGTCTGAACAAAGCAGGCCACGCACGGCGTTCGTCCCGTGATCGTGGTCAACAGAAAGCCAACGCACAACGCCGTTCCGGGTTGCCGTCTCGGGCTTCTGGCAGATCGCGCAGACGCCGTTCTGGACAGCGAGCATGGCGTCGAAGGATTCGATGGTCATGCCTTCATAGCGACGAAGCATATTTTTCCGATTGGCCTCTGGGTGGCGCCGGTGGAAGACCGCATTGGCCTCCTTCATCGTCCGTCCAGCACGAAGGTTGCTGATGCGGCAATCCCCCGGGGTCTCATTGTCGAACATGACCTTACCAAGCGGCCATTCACCGTAGTGGTGTAGCCACGCAAGCCGCTGCGCCTGATGGTCGCAACCGAAGATGTGGATGACGCGATACCCGCGCATCTGAACGTTTCCGGCAGGCTGCCCCTTGATGCGCCCACTACCGCTTTCGCGCCACGTAAAGATGCCGGTCAGGGGGTCGTAGTTCAGCAGTTCCCGCAACGTATCGGCATTCAGTTCGCCGGCCCGTTCGCGCAGGTCCGCTTTGTAGGCGCGGCGAGATTCGGTATCCTTCACACGCTCCGAGTTCGGAACCGACAGCCGAAGATTGCTGATCCGAACGTTGGTCGTGTCGTCGTCATTGAACCGAAGAACCGTCGTCGGCCACTCGCCATGCATGTAGAGCCACGCCAGGCGAGCGGCTTGGTACACCTTGTGGTCGATAATGACTTCCCAATGGGATGCCTTCAAACGACCCGCCAGGCGCCCGGCCAACCGCTGACTGCCCGCCCGGCGCCATGTGAATACCCCGGTCTCGGGGCTGTAGTCCAACATCGCCTGAAGCTGTGCCTGATCCAACATCCCACTCTCTACCACTTCATGCGGAGAATTCCGCATGTCATGGTCCTCTATAGCACCGTTGAGGGTGGGATGCAATGTCATTTTGTTCTGCTTAATTCCAGCTAAGTCCTTCAAGTTGCTGGGGTTGATCCAAACAACGCCCTCGGGTTGTAGTATCCGGTGAAAAATCGGCTATACCCTTTTACCAGAAGGTTATCTGTAATGAAATCCACTTCCATCGACATCTCGAACGCTTCCCGCTCCAGGAAGATGAGGCCGGGGATGGTGGTCATCACGAACCAGTAGGTGCTGCTGGTCAGGAAGTCCAACACCTCGTAACCGTCCGGAAGCGAGCCGGTGACACGCATGGCGTTGGCGTCGTTGTCGGACGTGCCGGGCCGCAGGGTGGTGTGCCACAGGCGCGCGGCGACCCATTCAAGGGCCGGCGGAACCAGCAGCTTCTTGCCGCGGGCGAAAATCTTCAGGTTCGCCTGGTCTCGGAAGTTGACGCGGACGTTGGTCAACGCCTGCAACAGCGAGGCTTCCGACAGGTCAAGTTGCGTCGAGAAGGTATTCGCGTAGGTGCCGCGGTCGATGGGATGCGCCGTGGACAGAAGCGCCACGCCGTCGCCGCCGACGTTCGGGTTGTAGGTCGTCGCGCTGTTCAGCACGTTCGCGGCGTAGATTTCCTCGGCCTGCTCAAAGCTGTTTTGGAGGCCCAGATTGGACGCCGGGAATTGCGACTCGTACAGGTTGTCGGCGATGGCCTTGCGGGTGATAGCGTAGCCCAGACCGACTTCCCATGCCTCGTGGTTGAAGATGAACCGCTCGCCGGCATTGTTGTCCATTGCCGTCGCGCCGCCTTCGAACTTCAACTGCGGCAAAGAGACGTACCGCACTTCGGCGGTGCGCTCGATCCCCATCTTGGAGGTGCCGCGCTCCAAGAATTTCGGCCACTGCCGAGGGATCATCCTGTACTTGCCTTCGATCCCGCGCAGCCCCGGGCGGGTCAGGTCGTAGAGGGCCGCTACATTGATTGCCATTTTCTATGCCCCCTTAGATGCCGGTCGTGCCGGCGGCACGGTCGGTGCTGTTCATCTTCACGACGGCCCAGTTATAGACGGTCGTGTTGTCGGCACCGTTGACGCCGGGAAGGGCGGTGGTGCTGTAGAGGTCCATGATCTTGAACGGCAGCGCCGAAGATGTCGTGATGTTGGCATCGTCGATCACGTAGCTGCTGATCCCCGTTGCGGTGTTGCCGCCGGCACCAGCGTTGAACTCGACATTGTTCATCACGTCCGATTGCGCCAGAGTCCGCGAGGCACCGAGAGATGCAACCAGGAACAGCACATCCGGATCGTCAATGATCCACGCGGTCACGGTCGCGGTGGACAGACTGGCACCCAGCGAGACGCCGGGCCAATACTGGGATTTGACCGGAAGGGCCCTGAGGCCGCCGTTCGAAGGATATTCGCACCCCCAGAAGATGCCGGCGATCTGCCCCGATACCGAGGGGGCGATCACGATGTTGCCGCCGGTGCCCTCATTGTAAACAGGGTCACCGCGGAACAGGGCGGTGGTATAGTTGTAGGCGATGGTGCGGCGGCGCAGCCCGAAGCTCGGGGTCGCGCCGGCAACGGAACCGTACGGCTGAAAGCCGAACTGGAACTGGACGTTCGCCACGCTGGCGGTCTCCTGGTCAGGACCATTCCTGCGCCCCGAGCTTCGGGGCCAAGCGATCCAAGGGAGACCGCCATCGGCGCGATGGCGGTTGCCTATTTAGGCATCGGGCACCTTATACCCGTTCCTGCCGGGGTTCAAGTGTCTTTTTTAGACGCCTCATTCCACCTGTATCTCCATGGCTCCGGATTCCCGCCGCGTTACCGGCATCGTCTTCGGGTTGGCATCGCGCGGGGCGGTTCCGGGCGGAGCGTAAATCAACTGGTCGTTCATATCGCGGACCCGAGCCGATGCCGCCTGGGCCGCCATGTGACGCTTCAGGCGATTCACGCGCTCAGGGATTTCGTGCAGCATCATGCCGTCAACGATAATTGGACCATCGGTTCCGGGGGGCATGAAGCGGCCGTCGTGACGCCGGGCCGGCACTGATCGCCAGCTCTGCATCTCGGCCTCGGCCAGTCGGGCGTTGTCGGGCTTGCCGTAAACGTCACACCTGATCCACTGATAGACCATGCCGTCAGGGATGAGATGGCGAGGAACGGCCCACTTGTCGCCTTCCTTCTGCTCGGACAGGAAGGACAGGATTTCCTCGTCGGTCATGTTGTCGAAATCGGGGCCAGCGCGGAGAGGATCGCGCAGCGGCTCGCGAAGAGATTCTTGCTTTATCATCATTCTGTTCCTCACCTACGCCTATAAGGCCACTCTCCGCGAGCGGAGAGGCGTTGCTTCTCGGCAGCGTAATCGGCGGGATCGACCCCCAGCCACTCGGCTGCCGTCTTGTCCTCGGCGCTGACGTACACATCGCCCGGCCGAACCTTGCCGCCGGGCTGCGGCGCTTCCCTGCTTGGGGCGGCGGCGGTGGGAGGTGCGTTGCGCGGAGATGGTGTGGCCGGAGTTTCGGGTGGCCGGTAGGTGGGAGATGCTTCCGGCTGGGCCACGCCCGCCTCCTGTTTGATGAGGTCGAAATACTCCTGAGTATCGACAGCGAGGCCGCGCCCGCGAGCCAACGCCTCGGCTCCAGTCATGCGCCGAAACGCCGCTTCATCGGTGAAGAACTGTGGGTTCTCGCGTAGGAAGGCGGCGGTAGCGTCGGTGCGGCTGGCAAGGAAGGCATCCCGGCTCGGCGCTCGCAATTCCCCCAGAATGGCCCGTTCGGTGGCAGTGCCGGCCTGCGGCTGCGACGGCCGTTGCTGTGGGGGCGGCTGAAGCCTGGTTCCACGCTGCTGTTCATATTGCAGCTTGCCGCGCTCCAGTTCCCCGACCTCAAAGCCGAGACGACCCAACCGTTCGGTGATCTCGGCAATTCGACCGAAATCCCCAGCCTCGCCGGCTGTTTTCATCTCGGACTTGAGAGATTGAACCTCGCCTTGAGCGGCACCAAGGGCGGTCACGATAGCAGTAAAGCCGGTATCCTCGGCACCCTGCGCCACGCGGGCAGCGTGTTGCTCGGCCGCCTGCCGAGCGCGGGCCTCTTCTTCGGCGCGGCGATCGGCCTCACCGGCTCGGTTCTTCCAGCGCGCCAGTTCAGCCGCGGCTTGTTCGGCGGCATCAGCAGGAGGCGCCGGTTTCGCCGGCCTGTCGGTGGGATCGGTGGTGGGGGGCGGCGTATCGGGAACACCCTCGCTGCGCCGTTCGAGGATTTCACGGATACCAGGCGCGTCGCCGGTAATCGGGTTGACCCGAAGGGCTTTAGGGATTTGGGTTTCGCTCATGGTCTAAAACACCGCGTCGGGACGGGGCAGCACCATCTTGATGCCACGCTCGCTGTCCATGACGATGCACTCGATACCCCAGATGCGGGTGCGGAAGCCTTCGCCGCGGCGGAACATCACCCAGTCACCGACCGCGCAGCGGTCTTCCGCCCTGAAGATGATTTGGTCGTTGTCCTCGTAGCAGTGGGGGCCAAGTTTCAGCACCAACGCCGAAACGCCCTGCCACTTGTCTTCGTTCACCACCGCGTCGGGGATGATGATCTCCAACCCGTTCGCTAGTTTGCGGGTCTTTGGTCGGACCCAGACGGCGAGTAGGATGCGGTTGAGAGGGAGCGTAATCGTCGAGAGATCGCCAACGGCGGCGAAAATCTCTGCCTTGGCAGCGGCGAAGAACTCGTCGGGGTTCTCAACGTGCCCAAGGGCTTCGCTCTTTTGCTCTGAGCGCGTGCCCAGAACCACTAGCGACGGGGCGCCCGCCGCAGAACTTGATTTCACTGACGCTTCTCCTTGTCTTCTGTTAAGTCGATGATGATGGCCCGGAGGCGTTCCAAGCCCTTGATGTAGCCGACCCGTTGCCGATAATCAGCCAAGTCGGCAGCGCCCCCGCCGACGACGATCTTGCCGGCCTCGGCAATCTCGTCGTCGATCTGGGATTTCAGATGATCCAGGATTCGCGGGTGGATCAATGCTTGCCCTCGGCCTTTTCCAGCCGCCCTTCACCACTCAGCGCCCCCGCCGTCATCCGGCCGCCACGGGCACGAGGCGGCATCGCCCCGGCAGGAGGCGCACCAGGAGGCATCGGCGCCATGCCGCCCACGGGAGCACCCATGGGACGAGGAGGCATACCAGCGCCCGGAGGCATCACAGCGGGCGCACCCATCGGAGGGCGCGAAGGAACCGGAACCGGCACAGGTTGACCCCCGCCGGCACCGCCGGGCGGCATAAGGATGTTCACGACGGTTTTGCCGCCGTGCTTGCCGGGACGATCGACCTTGCCGCCGCGAGCACGGCCCTCAATCTCGCCGCCGTGTTTCTTCTCTTTGCCGATCAAGCCGTCCTTCTTCAGAACTTTGGCGATCAGCTTCTTGTCGGCCTTCTCGTCCTCGACGGCGGTCAGGACGCGACCGCCCTTGGCGCGATGTTCGGCGGCGCGCTTGTCGTGGCTCTCCTTGGCGGCAGAGCGAATTTCATCGAACGTCATTTTAACGCTCCTAAACTTCTGAGTTGATCGGTTCGGCCTAGCCTCGCCAGTTCACGGGTCTGCCACATCAACTCAAAGAGATTGCGAACACAATCGCCGTCCTCTCTGGAGTTTCCAGTTGCGGCAAAGCCAAGGCGACAGTTAAGTCCATAGTCACGCACGCCGACAGAGATCATGAACTTACCATCGTGGATCTCGAACGTCATCTCAGGTGCCCAACTACTGGGCCTTGGAAAGATTGGCACGATGTCGCTTGGAAGTTCCCACTTAGGCATTTGCGTTCTCCTGTTGAGTCATCGCCTGTAGGCCCGCAATGCCGGAGGCGTGGGCGTGGTCCTTGTCCTGCATACCCGCCTCGTGTGTACGCTGGATCGCTGCTTGTTCGCTGTCTGTGTTGTTCTTAGCCCCGGCCTTCGCCAGATCGGAACCGATCTTCTGTTGGGCGCTACGCTGGTTGATCTGGGCGATTTCAAGATGGGATTGCCGATCAGCATCGCGCTCCTGCGATTCGGTCAGCATCTCAGTGGCGCGGAACTGACGTTCAGTCTGCTTCTCTTGAAGGTTCGCCTGTGCTTCTGCCCCTATCGCCTGCGCCTCAACCAATGCCTGCTGAGTCTTCGCCTGCGTCAACGCCGCCGTGGCTTGGGCCTGTTGTGTCTTAGCGGCGGTCAACTGCGGGTCGTCGCCCTTGCCGGGGGGCGACTGACTCATCGCAGCCTTGGCCTGGTCGATTTCGTCCTGGCTGGCAAGGACACCCTCCGGGTCGGGGATGCCGACCATCCGCATGAACCGCAACGCCGTATCGCGTTCGTGGAAAAGATAGGGAGCAGTCTTCGCCAGTTCCATCATCGACCACGCCACCGCAATCCGCTGGACCTGCGAGGCGGTGTTGGGGTCGGCCATCGGCACCAGTTCGCTATTGTCCAACGCCGACAAGAACTCATCTTCTTCCCATTGCCGGGCTGGCTTTGGGTTGAAGCGCCATAAAGCTCCGGGGTCTTCGCGGAACCGCTGCTTCAATAGCCGAAACTCTTCGGCCTGACTGCGGTGCAGTCCTTTGAAAACGCCCTTGATCGGCTTCAGGGCTTGCTCGATCTGGGCAACCATGGTGCCGACCGGCATGTTGGCAGCCCCTTCGGAAAGCGGCACCGACGCCTCGCCGCCCAACGCCCGTCCAGCCTCCTCGATGTGCTGAATAAACTGCATAAAACCAGCATCGGGAGACTTGTACGGCATGTTCGATACGACTTCACCGATCGGCTTGCCACCGGTTTTGATCGGGACGCCGCCTCCCGGCGGGACGCGGAACTGGTTAGTGATCTGTTTGCCGACATCATCCGAATATAGGAATCCCGGGAAGTTGGCAAACATCCCGGCGTCGATAAACTCTCGAAATGCAGCGGTCAAAGCCCGAACCGTATTACCGAGAACGTGGACTAGACCAAGGGCGTAGAAGCCAAGGGCGTTAATATAGAAATACGGAACAATCTCTTCGCGCGGAAGTTTCAGTTCATCGGTTTCATCCCAGTTTCTATAGATAGCCAGAATTTGCCGGCTATCAAGATCGAGAACAATTCTGTATGGATTGAAGTCATCGTCCTCGATATCGCGCTCGGTGCAGCATTCATAGATGGTGTGGAGGTGGTCGGACGGCAGTTGCGAGTATGCAGTCAGACCGGCGGCTCTCGCCTCAGCTTCCTCCAATGGGTCTTGCTTCGCCACGGGCTGTCCAAGCTCGACATCCCGGTAAATCTTGGCTTTGACCATGCGACGCAGAATGTTGTGCCGCATCTTGATCCGATGGGTAACACGCGCCGCATTACGCAGATCGGTGGCATTGTAGTCAACGATCAAGTCATTGACATCAATGGATTCCGATACCGGACGCTTGCGGAGAGGACAGTGATAGACCTTCTTGAACCCGCAGCCGAATAGTCCAACTCGGAACGCCATGCGGGTCGTATCTGGGTAGTACTCGCTGGCCGTCACGGTCAGGTAGTGGTTGAGATCAGACTGCAACGCCATTGCCAGATCGGCAGATGTGGCACCGGGGATTTCCAGATTCATCGGCGCCCCGGTCGGTGGCTCCGGGGTGTCGTCACGGACCTTGACCGGGCCATCGGCAGGAAGCAACTCAGCCACGAAGTCGGCCTGAAAGCGGATGGAGGATTGCAGCAATAGAGGATGACGGAATGTACTGGTGCCCTCGACCGGAGCCGATGTGTCGTTGGCAGCGGAAGCGGCATCCTCGACCCTGGTGCCGAGCATTTCTACCGCTTTGCCGAGACTTTCGAGGTATTCGCGCCGGCTCATATCGTCGGCCTGAATCTCCCGCAGGAGATCATCGGCAAGCGCCGATAACTTGTTGAGGTCCAACGTATCGGCCAGATTGTCGCCGTGCTTGTCGGTCGCCGTTCGTTTCTGCCGCCAGTCCGTCCGAATGATGACACCGCCTTCGGGCGTGGAAATTTGGAGGCGCCCCTTGTCATCAAGGACGCCTTCCATGCCGTCATCGGTCAGGATTTTGCGCGCCGCTTTTGCCACTATGGCATCCTCACGGCGGCGATCCCAAACCCGGCGCGGGCGCGGTACGTCGCAATAAGGCCCCAAGCGGCACGCAGGGAACCGGAGATCATTATAGGCCGCTACGTCGGGGGCGTCAAGGAAAGGACGCGCTCAAGGAACGTCGTCCTGACCCGGCTGATGTGGTCCCGGTCCAGCAGGGGCGCCATCCGCGCGATCTCGGCGGTTATCTCGGCGCGAGACAGGAGCGCCGCCGCCTCCGGTGCAGGGTCAACGCCGCCTCGGATGGCATGATTATAGCCTTGGATCATGGCTTGCTTGATGGTCAACATCCCGTCCTCGCTACCGCCAACTCGGCGTCTTTGAACTTCCGAACGCCTCGCCGCACCAAATAGGCGGCGTCAACGAGGCTTTGCGTCGCCCATGCGACTTCCCGGATTTCCTGGGGCTGCGCGTCGAATGCATCCATCCGACCCTGCGCCGCGATCTTCTGCTTCAGGTAGGTCATCCGCGAGTTCTGGTCCACATAACCCTCAATAGGCGGGAGGATGGCGGGGGTGACTCGGCGGCGTTTCATCCTACATCACCCCGGATAAAGTGGTTTCGGCACGACCTGGTTGCGCGCCAGCATCGCCATGTCGTCGTCATGCCAACGTTTTTCCTGCTTACGGTAAAGTATCCCACGCTCTCGGAAGTGACGAAGGCACTGGGAAAGAGCGTCAACGCGATCATCATGGCGCCCCCGGGGGAAGATAGCTGCTTCGTCGATCATATCTTCTGCCCAGGTTGTATTTGGGCGCCATATCAATCCTTCTTCGAACAGGTGCGTTATTGCATGGACGCGCGCCACCTTTCCTCCGGCCGGTGTCGGATCAACGAGTATTGTCCCCCAATCCGACCTTTGGTAGTTTCGCAGAATTTCCTGTTGCACCGAATGGCCGTTGGCCTTGTTCTCGATAAGCAGGGTATCGACGCGGTACTTGTCGCAGGTCTTGGCGACACGCTGGACAAGATCGTGCAGCTTCAGGTGGTCGATCCAGACGTTCATCAGCATGACGGCCTGCTGACCAGTCTGCGGCACTTCCCAGATTCCCATGACGACAAGGGCCGAGGGATCATTCTCCGTCTTGTCGGTCAAGGCACAGTCCAGCGAAGCGGCAACATACGAGAATGGCGGAAACTTCAGCTTGACCGCCGTGGGGTCTTCATCCGGTTTTCCGTAAAGTTTCCACCAGTCCCGCTTGATGATGGCGCCCCCTCGGGGCTCCGGGTGTTGCTGAAACTGGCCGGCCCAGGCGTAGTCGGTCATGGTCTCCTTGAGTTGAGCCGAAGCCTCGGCGCTGAAGCGTTCCGGCCAAAACAAGTCACCCTTGATGGTGCGGGGGTCTTTCCATCCGATCTGCGTTTCGCCACACGTCCAGTCGGGGTCATACTCCATCGGCACCATGACGTAGCACCAGCGGTCTCCACCGCGGGTCGGGTCGAGCAGGAACCCGGTGGCGTCCTCCTGATTAGTGCGTTGCTGGATCAGGACAATGGCCGACTTCTCAAGGTCATTCAACCGGGTCGGCATAACTTCCGCCAGCCACCTATTAGTATTGTCTCGTATAACCTTACTTTCAGATTCGTTGATATTGTTTGGATCGTCTATGATGAAAATGTCTCCGCGCATTCCGGTAATAGAACCACCTACCGATGACGCGACCTTCCACCCCGTCTTGTCGTTTGCCAGACTTATCTTGCTGTCGTTCGCCTTGAAGAGATGTCCCCAGTACTTTTGATACTCATGGGATGAAATAAGCACTCCCATGCGGCCGTTGTCGCGCTCGGTCAAGGTTTGAGAATACGCCGCCGTCAGGAATCGCGTGCTGGGTTTGTTCTTCGGCCCCCATACCCAGGCGGGCCAAAAAACGTTTGTAATTAAACTTTTCGTTGAGCCAGGAGGACAATTCCCAATGATCCTGGTAACGTCACCATTAGTTACCGCCTCCAGGTGCCGGCACCACGACCGAGGCCACCAGCCGTCAGCGAACGGCGTCGATGGTTCCAGCACCGGCCACATCAGCCGGACGAAGTAGTGCAGCGATTCCTCGGCGCGGCTGATCCACATCGACTCGGCTTGGGCAGCGGTCAAGGGGAGGAGCATCTAGCGGCCGATCTCCATCAAGTCATCGTCCTTCCGTTCCATCTCCCGGCGCTTCGCTTCGTCGCGTATCCCCTTCAGCCGCCGCACGGCGCGGTTGTGCATGTCCACGGCATCACGGGAGCTTTGGGTAAACCGGGGGCCGCTGATCTGGAGCGCATCGTACAACGCCCGGAAGTGCGTCATCAGCAGCGTCAGTTCGGCGGTCGTCAGCGGCGCCTCAGTCACAAGCGCGTTGGTGGTCTCGGCGCTAACTGGCCGGCCATCGTGGCGCTGCGCGAGGTGCCGGAGGTCGGTGTCGCTGGGCGCTTGGCACAATTTCTTGGCTTGGCTTGCTGTCAGGCCAACCCAACCAGCCTGCTGTAGCGGCCACTGCGGATGCTCGGGGTCTTCAATCCATGGGTAACCTTCGCGCTTCAGTGCCGAAGGCATAGGAACATCCACGTCTTCGGGGTGGGTGCGAGAAGGCAACTGCCTCGGCGCCTTGCTCACGACTGAAACCCCTGGATCATTGGCCCGGTGCCGCCCAACATCCCGGCCTTGGCCGCCGCGGCGCGCTGCATCTTGGCGTTGAGGTCGATCTTCGTGCGGGCGATGAACTCCATGCCCTCCATCTCGGCCGCCCAGTCCACGACGACGATGGCGGCTGTCTCAGCGGGATCGACGTGCAGGGTCTTGCCGTAGTCGTCCAGCAGGTGGCAGTCCTCCTCAGTCAGAAGCGCCGTTTCATCCCGCCGGCAGAAGTCCTGGCCCTTGTAGAACAACTCAACTTGGCCGCCGCTAGCCAGGAATATCCGAAGAATCCACATCACGCTATCCCTTCATGATTCGCTGGGGAGCATTGCAGTCGGCTGTAGATGGTGAATTTCCCCCTCTTGCCCCTAATGTCGCCCCTATTCGACATTTGGGGACGCTCGCGCCAGTAGAGGGTGCCTGGGTATGTGGGGATGTAGGTTCGCACCGCCTTCAGCCACGACTCGATGGCGTCTTCCTCGGTGGCTCGATATGCCGACGCCTCGCCATCGATCTTCAAGCCGCCACAGTCGATGGTAACATATGACTTGCCGTTGGGTGCCCGGCTCCAATCACGTTCAGATGGAGCCGCGGCGGCGGGGAACCCGATCTCATCAGAAACGAACAGATCGCGCTCGATCTTGGCAACGGCCTCAGCGAATGTCATTCCGCATCCTCCTCCGGCACGATTTCTACCTTTCCTTCGATCTGAAGCGGCGCCACATTCTTGTGCGCCAGTTTCAGCAGCACCTTGTCGAAGACCTCTTGCTCATCGGGAGACAGCAGCCCCATGTCAAATGGGATCGGTTCCCGGGCCTGCGCGGTGACGATCGGCTGCACCGGCTTGCCCTCGGCGCGCTCTACCATCTTGTCGGCCGCGATGACGCGGGCGGCGGCGGGCGCCTTGGCATCATCCATCACCTCGGCCCAAACCCCAACGGCGCGGGTGGCGTGCTTGCGGGCCTCCTCGGCGGCAGTCTTGGCGTCTACCATGCCTTGACGTTCCAACGCCCGGTATTCCTCAGGCTTCAGGTTGCCGGCCGGCTTGTGGCCGCCGCCGCCCCAGCCCGGCCCCATGCCCGGCCCCTTTGCCGCCTTCCTGGGATCATAGTAAGGGCCACCGGGACGAAAATGCCAGCCCTTCCCCTTTCCCTTTCCGGGCGGGTCGAGCTTTTTCGGGGGCACTTTTCCTTCAGCCCTCCGCCGTTCCCATGCGGCTTTCAACTTGGCCTTGGTCTCCTCAGACCTCGGAACACCCTTGGGGGGAGCCATCGACGCGATGCCTCATCAGTTGCGTGGCGGCATACTATCGGGGTTTGGAGATAGTATCAACCCACATCTTGCGGTCTCCGGCGGGGTCCAGACACCACGGGTGGGGATCACGAAAAAGAGGTTTCGGGGGATAGACGGGGAATGATTTAGTGCGCTATTGTTCGCCTTTCAGGAGGCGTCCATGGTCGGATCAATGCGCGTCAACCTTCATCTCCCTCCCGAGATCGCCGCCGTCATGGATCGGTTGGCCGAGGAGCGGGGGCTGACCCGAACACCCCTTGTCCGCCAGGCGCTCGGCGTCATGCAGGTCTGCCATGATGCCGGCAAGGACGGCCTGCTGGTCGGCACATGCCGCAACCGGGAAGACTTGGAAACCGTCATCGCCTCGCCTCTCTGAGAGGGGACCGCCATGACCATCATCGTGGCCCACAAAGGCATCGTGGTTGCCGACTCGATGGCTGTCATCGGCGGCAGGAGAGAGCCGGCCGGACACGATAAGATTGCACGATGCCAAGACGGAAGCCTGGTTGCATGTTGCGGTGCGGCAGACGACGGAGAGGCGTTTCGCCAATGGGCGATGGCAGGATTTCCGGCGAGATCAAAGCCGCGGCTGACGGAGGGTGAGGACGGTTTCCGCGCCCTTCACATGCGTCTGGATGGTTCTGTCTGGACGTTCTATGGCACCGAACGATCCTTCATAACACACCAGCCCGCCATCATCGGGGAATCCACGGCCTGCAATTTTGTAGCCGGCGCCATGGCGGCCGGGGCCGACGCTGAGACAGCCGTTCGGCTTGCCATCAAACATACAATTTATGTCGGCGGCCCCGTTCAGGTCGAGGGTTTGGTGCCGTGAGCATCGTCGAATCGGCCATCCAGCTTGCGGCGTGGGCTCCGGTCTTCCCATGCCGACCCGACAAACGCCCGGCATGTATCCACGGCTTCCACGACGCCACATCCGATCCCATCGAAATCCGCCGACTGTTCAACGGCTCCGGTGCCCTGATCGGCGTCCCGACCGGCGAGGCGTCCGGTTTCGACGTGCTGGACGTGGACCCCCGCCACGGTGGCGACGAGTGGGAGAAGGCCAATCAACACCGCCTGCCGGAAACCCGCATCCACCAAACGATGGGCGGCGGCCGGCACTGGCTCTTCCGCCACGTCGAGGGCGTTCACAATTCAGCCTCGGCTATCGCGCCCGGAATTGATGTGAGGGGCAGCGGGGGCTATGTCGTCGTTCCCCCATCCCCATCCTATTCCGTCGTCAGTGATGCCGAGATCGCCCACTGGCCGGACTGGCTGCTGGCGGAAATCCTACCGAAGACGCGCGCCGCAGACCCGAAACCAGCGCCGAGTTCCTACGACCCGATCCCGTCCGCGCGCCTCGAAGGCTTCGTCCGCGCCGTCCTGAGCCGGGTCAGTTCAGCCCCGGAAGGCCAGAAGCATTTCATCCTCCGCAATCAGGCCATGATCCTCGGCGGCGTCGCCCACCTCGGCCCGCTATCCAAACCCGATCTGGTCCGCCGACTCATGGATGCCCTGCCGGCGACGGCACTGGACCGCAAGGGAGCCGAGAAGACGGCCGAGTGGGGCGTCGAGATGGGGATGCAGAACCCGCTGGACCTACCGGACAGGCCCCGACTAAACGGGCACGCGCCAGAGGAACCAACGCCGGCGAACGATGAGCACGACGGCGGCGAAGATCAGCAGACTTCCGCCCAACCTTCGCCGGAACCTTCGCCGGACGCGCAACCCGATGATTTAATTGATCCTAGATCATGGACGGCACCCGCCGAGCCCCGGCAATGGATCGTAGTAAGCTGGATACCAAGAGGCGTCGTGACGGCCCTCTATGGTGATGGCGGGATGGGGAAGTCCCTCCTAGCCCAGCAATTGATGACCAGCGTGGCGACGGGCCAACCATGGATCGGACAGGAAGTCCTACACGGCCGCGCCCTCGGGATCATGTGCGAGGACGACGAGCCAGAACTTCATCGCCGCCAGGACAGCATCAACCGAAGCATGGAGATAGAGCCGGAGCGCCTTGACAACCTTCGGTATTCCGCCCGACTTGGCCGTGACAACATCCTCATGGCCTTCGATGGCCGGGATGTCGGAAGCATCACCGAGGCGTTCAACGAAATCGACGCCACATGCTACAGCTTCAAGCCTGATCTTCTGGTGTGCGATACCATCGCAGATTTCTTCGGCGGCAATGAAAACAACCGATCCCAGGTCCGCCAGTTCGTCCAGAACACATTCGGCAGACTCGCCCGCACCCACCACTGCGCCGTCCTGGTCTGCGGTCATCCGTCCGTTTCCGGCATAGCCAGCGGCGCCGGAACCGGCGGCTCTACGGCGTGGTCGAATACCGTCCGGTCCCGCCTCTACCTGACCGCACAGGACGGTGACAACGCCGATCCCAACGCCCGCATTTTGAGCCGCAAGAAGGCCAACTACGCCGCCCGCGATGCCGAGGTTAACCTTGTCTGGCGGGCCGGGTGCCTCATCGTCCCCGGAGAGGATGACGCCGCCAGCGACATGCCGGACTGGCAAATCATAACCGAGATATTCAAATCCATCGACACGGCATGGGTTGCCAAAAAACCATGGTCCATCGTGCCGCAGTCCAGAATGCAGGGACGATACCTGCCGACGTTCGCCAAGGAGCACTTCAACATGGGCGAAAAAAAGACGATCAAGCTGGTGCAGGATTGGCTGATGAACGGGTATCTGGCCGTCGAAATTGCCGACCGAAAAACCCACAACAAGGGGCTTCAGGTGATCAAAAATCTAACCCCTTACGGCGATTGATGCAATTTCATGCGAAATTCATACTAGCAACGACGGGTTGCTAACCCATTGTTTTTACTTAGGCGAAGGTCTGGCGAAGGTTGGCGAAAAAGCGAAGGTTGGCAAATAACCCATTGATATCGTTATGGCGAAGGTCTGGCGAAGGTTGGCGAAGGTCAAGGGTAACACACTGATATTGTTGGCGAAAGTTTGGCGAAGGTTAGGCGAAAGTATCCCCCCATACCCCCCTACGTGCTTCGCCCGCCCCTTCAGAGGGTCGGCGAGCACGACAAAGGGGACAAAACATGGCCGCTGAACCCCGCCAACCCCGCAAGTCATGATCCCACGCCCCGTCCAGAAATTGCGACACTCCTACCCTCATTCCCCTCCCGACCCAAAATCTCCGGTTCCACTTTTCCAGCTAGGGGGGTCGTGACAAATTCCGAAACCTCAGCCAGCGGGGGGTGGGGGGTCTGCTCCGGGGCATCCTGCCGCTGCCAGGAGCGGCCGGACGCGGTGCCGGCATCGATCCCCCCCCCTCACTGACCGAACGATGGCCCGCTGGACCGCGACGTTGAGGCTACAGGCCGGCGTGGTGGCTGTCCGGTGTCCCTGCACCCGGCGCGGCGTCCACGGTGCTGTGCGGGCTGCTACGGGGCGGCGTGGTGGCTGTCCGGTGTCCCTGCACCCGGCGCGGCGTCCACGGTGCTGTGCGGGCTGCTACGGGGCGCGGCGGAGGATGGCCCGGACCATGCGGCCGTTCCACGCCCCCTCCGACAGGGTTCGGATGCCACGAGCCGACAGGCATAAAGCGATCGCCCGCGCCGATCTGGTGCCGCCGGCCTGTATCTCCCGGATGGTTGGCGACACAGACGCAGCGAAGGCGTCGAAGGCAGCCCGGTTTGTCGCTGCGCCCTTCGCTTGCGCTTCGGCCAGGTTCGTACGGTTGCCCAGCTTAACGCCGCGCGCCTTGGCGGCAGCCAACGCCAAACGGGTCCGCTCGCCTATCATCGCCCGTTCCTTCTGTGCCAAGGCGGCATAGATGTGCAGCATGAACGGGTCGGCGTCTAGGCCAAGATCAGCCACGATGAACGGCACGCGCTGCGCCATCAGGCCAGCGATGAACGCCACATCACGGGATAGGCGATCCAGCTTCGCCACGACAACCGCGGCCTTCGCCTTCCGCGCCTGTGCCAGCGCCTCGCGCAGCACCGGCCGGCGGTCCAGGGCATCGGTACCCTTGCCCGTCTCGATCTCGACGCACTCGCCAATCAGCGTCAGTCCGTTGGCGGCGACAAACCGCGCGATGGTCTCGCGCTGCGAGTCGATGCCTAGACCGCTCCTGCCTTGGCGCGACGTGGAAACCCGCAAATAAGACAATACGTTAGTCATGCTATCACATTCCCGGAAGATGATACAGCACTATACCACCGTATAGACGAGCCACATAGCCCGATCCATGCTGCATGTGCGAGAGAAACGCGAGACTTATTCGCGTTAGCACAACCGGAAGTATCAAAACGCGAATCTCGCTCACGTTTACGCGCCCTCGAAAGCCCGGAACGCGCAAAATAGTGGCACTCCGTCTCGGATCGTCAATCGGTGCGCCAGATCGTCACGCAGCATCCCTCAGCCCGAGCACGACCATCCGCCGGATAGCCTCGCCGCGCTCGGGATATCGGGCTGCGTGCGACGCCATGCGTCTATGCGGGCGATCCGGCAGAATTGTGTGGATTGCGCGGGTGGCACGGAGGCCGAGGTTAGGCGATGCCGCTGTGTCGCCTGTCCGATGTGGCCATACCGGATGGCGTCAAACCCCTTCAATTCCCGTGAAATGACTGAAACGCAACGGGCCGAAGCGGTAGAGAGGCTTTCACCGGCTAGGGCGGCGCGGGCAATGCTTGCCGGGCGATCCGACTGATTGCTTAGGTAGCGTATCGAGCCGTCCCCAAATCCCGACATCGCCGCTCAGTCATCCGATCACGAACCTGTTACCGCAATAGGCGCAATCCGCGTTTGCGTCCCGCCGCGAATGGCGCGCCATATTGGCGTCATGGTCGATAGGACGCATGACATGGGCAAAGCAGACGACGCGGCGATAGCTGCGTTCGCGGCGGCTCGCGGTGTCACCCGCGTTGCCGAGGGCGCCGCCGCGCTCCCGACTGACCGCCGCTACTGGCGCGATGCCGTGCGGGCGCCTCGTCCGGTGTCTGTTGATCCCACGATTGTCCGCCGCGTGGCCGCCGTGGATGCGCTGGGGCGACGTGGTTGTGTCAACCGGCACCATGCCGGCTGGCTGCACGGACGTGATCCGCTTCGGGCCGCACGGCTCGGCAATCCTGCACGTTCCCTACCCGCATGTGCAATCGCTGCTTTGGAACGCTTGCCGGTCAATGCCGGTACTGGGCACGCACGCCTAACCCGGCCTCCCCATGCCGCCGGACGCGTTCACGGGCGCCCGGCGGAACGGAGAGACCTCCGAACAGAAGGGACCGAGACCGATGAACCGCCCATGGCTGACAAATAACCCGCAGGTTGCCGCCGCGTTGAAAGCCGCTGATGGATGGTATGCCGCCAAGATGCGCGATTGCGCCGGCATGAAGCTGGCCGACAAGATTATTGCCATCCGGGCCGCGCGCATTGCACTGGCGACCACGCAAGAGGCGATTGCCGAACGCTATGGCGAGCAACCCACAATGACCGGCGCGAAGGAGTGAGAGCGATGAACGCCACCACGCAACCCACAATGACCGGCGAACAAGCCTATGAGGCCGACCGGGCGCAACTGCCGCTGTATCACAATGGCAAGCCGCGCCCGTGCTGGGCTGACCTGCCCTCATGGGCGCAGGGCACATGGAACCGCAACCCGACCGTGCCGGCGCGGAGGGTTGTGGCATGACCCTGGAAATACAGCGAACGGACGCCGTTCGCTGGTTCGAGACGCTCGGCGGTTGTGTCTGCGGGAAAGCCGCTACCGGCACGCTGCGCGGCCCGCGCAATGAAAGCTACGGCAACCGATGCACCAAATGCGGCAAGGCGCGCGTGAGGAAGGCCGACCGTGAACGGGCGGCGTTTGTTAAGCGGATGAAGGAACTCGACACATGACCCCGCAAGCCCTCGCCGCCCTCCTGGCTCCGCTCGGCTCGCGCCCCGATCAGGCCCGCGCGCTGGGCGTCGGGCTCCGCACCGTGCAGCGATGGCACGCCAAGGGCTGCAACCGCTTCATCGCGCGGGCGCTGCGACTGATGGTTGCCGAGATACTTTGTCACACTTCGTAACTCGCTTTCCGCGCCAGAGTGGCGCTTGATGTGCGTATCGAACGAGACCACCCAAGGGACCGCCGAGATGACCGCTACATTCACAATCACTGATTCCCCCGTGAAACACGAAACGCCAGAAGCCGCGCGCACGGCGGCTTATGAGATCGCCGTGATCTGGTGGACGGATCGCTGGAACAACACGCACCCGGTTGACCCACACGATCATGCCGGCCGAGATGCTCGCGCCAAAGCGGCCGCCGCCTACGTTGTCCGGCAAATCGACGCGCAGATTGCAAACGGCTCGCTGATCTAACCCGCAGCATTTCGCAACGCGGGCGCCAGGTCCGGCGCCCGACGCGAAAGCCTACGACGCAACCAAAGGGAAACGACCGATGCCGAGGATGACGACACAAAAGGCCGGAACCGTCCAGAAAGTGGGCTTTACCAGCGGCGGCGCCGGCAACCAATTTACCACAATCGACGGCGTAAAATACGCGACCTATTGGGACATCAGGCGGATAGACTGGCGAACCGGCGACATGGTGACGTTTGACGCATACATGGCGCCACTCTGGACCGGACACCCGGAGATTCCGCACGCGCAAAACATCCACAAGGTAGCCGCGCAACTCGCTGCGACCGAAGCCTAACCCCGCAACCAGCCCGGCGGCCACGCTGCCGGGCGATGGAGGAAAGAGAGAATGACCGAGAAATTCCAAATCATGAGCCGCTTCACCGGAGCGGTACAATTCGAGTGCGAGTTATCCGCCGAGATTGCCGGGGAGTCGTTTGGCATCCAGCTGGGATACGCCATCAAAGCAGCGATAAAATCACACAGCGACCTGCGCGGCAGCAACCTGAGCGACAGCGACCTGCGCGGCAGCAACCTGATCTACAGCAACCTGATCTACAGCAACCTGAGCGGCAGCGACCTGAGCGGCAGCAACCTGAGCGGCAGCGACCTGCGCGGCAGCGACCTGCGCGGCAGCGACCTGCGCGGCAGCAACCTGCGCGGCAGCAACCTGATCTACAGCGACCTGCGCGACAGCGACCTGCGCGGCAGCAACCTGATCTACAGCAACCTGAGCTACAGCAACCTGAGCGGCAGCGACCTGCGCGGCAGCAACCTGAGCGGCAGCAACCTGAGCTACAGCAACCTGAGCGGCAGCGACCTGCGCGACTCGAAATGGACGGACGAAATCACTATCCAGCGCGCGCCGCTGCAAATATCCGGCCTCGCCTACCCGATCACGATCCTCGATCAGCACATGCAAATCGGCTGCGAGTTGCACACACTCGCCGAATGGGCCGCGTTCGACGATGAGCACATCGCGCGTATGGATGGTTTCAACGCGCGGCGATTCTGGAAAGCGCACAAGGCGGCGCTGCTGGCGTTGGCTGCTGGGGACGGGCGCGGTGTGGATGCGGAGGTTGCGGCATGACGGGCCGAGATTGGCAAATCATCGTGGCGCGCATACGTCACTCGGGTTACGACATGCCGCAAATCAACGCTGCCTGGCAGCGCGCCCGCGCCCTCGGCACCAGCCGCGACGATCCGGCCGAGGTGGTCGAGGCGGCGGTAAGAAAGGAATTGGAGGCCACGCCATGACCGAAACACAGTCGCCATTCGCCGGCTCCGAGGATCTGAACCCGAACACCGCAACCGGCGTCCTGTTGGACGACATCGCGCACCGTTGCGGCATTACATCACGCCTCCGCTGGACGCCCGGAGCGACCGAGAGCGATGACAGCCTGCGTGGACGCGTCCTGGGCGCCATCAGGGCCGCTCTGTCGTCTCGGGCTATCGCGGTGCCGGGCGGCACCCATCCCCGCCTCAGCGTCACGCTGGACCTCGCCACGACCCAACCCGACACCGAGACCCGCCGGACGCTCGCCGCGGTCCTGTGCCAGGTCGCAATCTCCGTCGCCACCGGCATGAGTGAGGGCATCGTGGACGATCTGGGCGGCACGATCGTGGCGCGGTTTCGCATCGAGAGTTGACACCAGCGGGCCGGCCCGGTATTGTCCGGCCCGTACGTTTGCTCCCAGGACTGCCAAACTCCGCCCCGGCGCCGCAAGGTTCCGGGGCTTTCTTTGTCAGCCGGATACGCGCCCCGCCAGCCGCTCGCTGTAAGCCGCAAACCACGCATCACCGGGACCGACATCCTCGGTCTCGGCGTGCGCCTGTTTGCCCTCGGTGCGCCAGCCCAGCAGCCGATGGGGCACAGTGTCGATAGTCAGCAACTCGGCTGCCGGCTCAATCCGCAGCGCCGAGGGTGCCCAGCCGTCCGGTGTCAGCGTGGCCGTGTAGGCGGCGCCGTCCTTGCGCCAGTCCGTCAGCGCGTAGTCGATAGCGCCCCAGCGGACCTTGGCGGCGCCGACATCGATGTGCAGGGGGAGTTTCATGGATCACCACGGAATGACGATGAAATGTCGATCCAGAGAACGCCACCGCCAAAACACAATCTGGTTAGGGCTTTCTGCAATCACTTCGTCAATGTCCATCATCACAACCTGATAACCGAGCCGCTTGAGCCGTCGCCGTTCTAGGCGCGTGAACCATCGGTTCAGCCCATCCCGATCCGCACAACCGCAGCCACACGCGCCGCCGAATTCGTCAATCTTGCGGTGCAGTTTGTTTATGATTTCATTGCCAAATTCAACCATGACTGGCGGCAACTGATCGGGTCCGTCCTCCTGGACCCACCGCGCGGACATGCCGGGACGAAACGGGCCGCGCCCTTCTTTGTCCTGCACGCGATAAATGCAGCGCGCGTTCATCGTCCCGGTGGCCTCTGCGCGAAAGCCCACGCCGCCAGGGCGCGCTTGGTCGGCTTGATGGATCGGATAATGCGCGGCCGTTTTGCCTTCCCGCTTTTGACTGCCATCGGTGGCGGCTTCGGTTGGTCTGTCATAGCAACGTAACCGTAAGAACCGTGAACGCCTTTGATGCATAAAACTTCCTAGCCTGTAGTTGGACGATCTGCGAATCGTCGCGCCACAAAACACCATTCAGAGCATCAAAAATTGTCTTCTGCAAATTGTCAATATCGGGACGACCTACCGGATACACTGAACCGCCAATTGCACCTGCCTGTTTTTTCTTTGGCCATGATGCCGGTATTTCCGAGGCAATAGCGATTTCCACCCTGAGCGCCCCTTCAAGGCAAAGCTGCCCGACCTGATCGAGCGCGCATTGCTTTACCCACGCCTCCGCGCTGACCGTTGCGGCCGGCGTGTAGGCATGACCGGACTTCATCACGCGGGGGCGAGCCTTGCCGCGCAGGGTGCCGGGTATCGTGACAGTTAGAGTTGCGCTCATGGCCGCGCCGCATCCGCGAGAGGCGTGCCGAGAAGTTGACCCATCGCGCGGCGGTAGACATCGAGCAAGGTTTCGCGTTCCTCGACCTCGGCGGGGTCCATTTTCCGCTCCTTGATAAGCTGCCGAATCACCTTGACATCGAAACCAGCCGACTTAGCCTCCGCCATGATGTCCTTGATATCGGCACCGATGCTCTTGCGTTCTTCCTCAAGCCGTTCTACGCGCTCGATGATGCTGCGAAGGCGACTTTCCGCGATGTCGCCCCACGCGGTGTTGTGGCCGGGTCCGGGTTCGGTCATGGCTTCCTCCTTGCTTCCCGATAAGCCGGGTCTGCCCACCGCCGCTTGGCCGCGGCGACGTGGCGATCATGGCTGTCCTCGGGGTGGTGCGTGCCGCGCTTTGCCTCAGCGATGCGGGCGCGCGTCTCCGGCGACTGTGGCGTGCCAGGCGGGCGACCAACGGGGCGGCCGGTGGGGTGGTCCATCAGGTTTCCATCCCCTCGGCTTCCGGCGCAAATCGGGCCAGGGCGGAGGTCACGGCATCGTCAACGAGTGCCGCCAGTTCTAGGCGGTTCTTCGCCAGGTAAGCGCGCTGCTTCATCACGTCGGCGTCGGCGGTGATGGCTTCAAGGGCGGCTTGGTCCGGCGCGGACTTGATGCGTCCGACAAGCAATTGCGAGCCGACCGCAGCCTTGTCCGACGGCGCGTCGATCACAAGCGGATGCACGGTAAACGGCTTGCGGCTGGCGCGGGTTTCGGTCAGCGCCATCGTGGTCGTCTCGGGGATATCGGTCATGTGCGAGATGCGGATGCCGCCTACAGCCATCCCACCGAACCGCACTTTCTCGTCACGAAAGATCGTCATGGATCGGCCGATATAGGCGTTCCCGTCCGGTCCCCATAGCCTTACCATGACGCGGCGCATTGACTTGCCGGGCATGTAGGGCTTGCCGCCGTCGCCCTCAAATGAGACGGCAATCGGCTGTTCTCCCGCGCGGAGTTCAACCTTCGTGACCTTAATGGTGATCGGCCCAACGATCAGATCGTCCGCGTTAAGCTGTTCACTTTTGGGCGCTATCGTGCCGCTTAGGTCGGTCATACCCTGATGTCCTGTTCTATCCTGCGTTCAGTCGGTATCAGCCGCGCCTTCGATGCCAGCGCCGCCCGATAGGCTTCCATCTTTTCGGCCAATCGCGTCTCAAATTTCGCGGCGGCTTCAAGGATGGCAAACATGATCGTGGCATCCGGCAACACCCGGATCGTCGCCATTGGCAATCCGCCGCTGAACGATATGAAGTCGCACCATTGGCGCTTCGTCACCAGAAAGCCGGTCTGGATTTGCAGCATGAACTCCTGCGGGATCGTGTCCGATGCGACGTTCTCGACGATGGTCTCGATCTGGAACCGCTGACGGCGTGACTTGCACTCAATGAAGCCGTCATCGCCAACCAAGCCGTCCGGCGAGAATCCGAGCGTGAAACCCCATTCGTCGTTTGTGACGAAACCCATTTCGGTAGCAGGGGCATAGGCTTTGGAATAGAGTTTCCGAGCCTCGTCCTCGTCGTCATAGCCGCGCATCATGTCGTAGCTGTAGTATTGCGGCTCTACGTAGTGGGTTATGCGTTGGGCGAGCAGTTCCCACATATGGGCGCGTTCTTTGTCGTTGCTGGCGGCTTTGAGCGTGGGGGTGAGGACCAATTTCATGTTGCTTGCCGTGAGCAAGCCAATGCGAGCCTTGGTCCATTCCTCACTCCCCTGTGTCAATTCTGGGAAATAGCGTATCGTCATGACCGCCCCCTAATAACTGATCTGGACATGCGGCACGGCGCCCCGAGCAATGGCGACAACAGCAGCCCGAGCCGCCTTGTCATTCAACCCAGCCGCCACCAGTCCGGCCATCGCCTCGTTGTTCACCTTAGCCAGATGCGCCTTGTCGGCAGTCCGGCGCGCGGTCTCGGCTTCCTCGGCAGCCTTGGCGGCGGCGGCACGCTTGCGCTCGGCGATGAGGATGTATTGCTGGTCCATCTCAGCCTTCGCCTGCGCCTGAGCCAACGCCAGTTCCGCGCGACGTTCGGCGTCCAGACGGTCTTGCTCGGCCTTGGCGACTGCGGCAACCCGTGCAGCCTCAGCCCGGTCAGCGGCTTCCTGCGCCTGCGCGCGGGCCAGTTCCGCCGCTTGCTCGCGCCGGGCAGCCTCGCCCAACTCGGCGGCGGCCCTAGCCTCGGCATCGAGTCGCGCTTGCTCGGCCGCGCGGCGTCGGATTTCGTCTTCCCGCTCCTGCTGCCGAATTTCGGCTTCCTGGCGTTCCCGCTCGGCATGTTCCGCGCGGAGGCGGTCCAGTTCGACGGCATCGGCCTCGCGCTTCACGGCGGCGGCGTGCAGGTCGGTCAAACGATCATTGATCTGCCCGATTGTCATGGTGGCCCGGGTAGAAAACTCCTGCCATGATCGCTTTGCCTTCGCGGTCAGATCATCCATCCGAAGGGCAATCTGATAGGGGGAAGCGTCGGCCGGAACGTCGGCCAGCGCGACGATCTCGGCCAGCGCAGCCTCATGCGCGGCAATCCGGTCCCGCTCGGCGTTTTCGTATTCGGTGAGCGGCTTGCGGACTTCCTCCTTGAGGGCGTCCAGGCGGTCGCGGATCATGCGGCGTTCCTGGTCGATCACGCCGGCTTGTTTCTTCCATCCATCGACCAGCGACTTGCCCATGCCATCGAAGGCCGTCTTGGTCTTGGCAACCTTGAGGCCGAGGGATGCAAACGCCTCTCGACCGGCCCGTGTCGAAACGTCCAGCGCCGCCGCTTCCTCACGCGCCTTGCGTTCGATGCTGTCCAGCAGCTTCGCGGCATTGCCGGGTCCAAATGCCACAACTGCGGTTACTGCGCCACCCAAGACCAGATCGGTGCCGGGTTCTGATTGATCGCTCATACCGCCCCCACCATCCGTTCGGCCAGCCTGACCCCGGCCGGGCTCAGCGCCAGCACGACGCACCGGCGGTCCTCGGGAGCGGTCCAGCGGGCCATCAGCTTGGCGGCGACCAGGCCGTCGCACGCGCGGGTTATCGACGCCTGGTTCGGGATGTTGGTCAATTTGCTGATCAGCGCGGATGTCGTCAGAATGCCGGGATGCGCGGCAACGCGCAGCAACAGCGCGGCCTGACGGAGGTTCAGGCCGGCCGCGATTGCCGGGCGCAGGCGGTCCAGCAGCGCGTGGGCGCCGAAGATCGGGGTGGGGATGGTCGGGGTCTTGGTCATGGTCGGTTCTTCATGTTGCGGCGTATCAACACGCCGGGGGAGACATTACGCCGCCGCCGGATACAAGTCAACGGCGGAATGGGTCAGTCGCTCGGCTTCTGGTCGGCGACGGCAAATGTGATCGCCACGACCTCGGGGTTTGCGTCCCATGCGCCGGGGCCGTGTATGTGGTCCCATAGGTCGGCGAATGACCTGCGCGGGTCCGCCGTGGCGCAGTCGATTGTCTCACTGTTGGCTGCTGGCGCAATCCCCTCCGCGATGGCGTCCGCGCAGGTGATCTCCTGCAACCGCTGGAGACGCACGCCGGTGACGGCCAGTGTCAAGCGGCTCAGCCCGCGCGGCATGTGGATGGACGGGTGCCATGGTGGACGATCGCGCCGTTCGTCCGTGTCGGGATCGAGGTAGTAGCCATACGGATATCCATCCGCCCGGTAGAAATATTGAGGCTCGCCTATCGGGCGGTCATCGCCGTCCAGTTCATAGATCGGCCCGCAGAACGCCTCTCGGACCCACAGCCGATCGCCGGGGTTATAGGTCAGCCTACCGAGCCACTGCGCCATTATTGCGCCGGCTTGATGGGGAGCCGGATCGGTGATCCACGCAAGGCGACCTTCAATCGAGCGGAAGTCGCGGGCGTTATTCATCGCGGCCGAGAAAAGAGCGCCGTCGGGCTTCACGTAGGAGCCTGCGTAATCGAGACCGCCAGTCCAAATACGCAGGTTGTGGGGCGAAAGTCGCCGACGTGTTTGCGTCTTCGTGCCGGCCAGTAACGCGCGGATCATCGGGGCGGAAAAGATGATGGGGCGATCGGTCATGTGGGGGCGTCCTCTGTCTTTCTTGGCTCCCGGATGCCGTGGAACACCGGAAACCGATACACCTCGGCGCTCGGCATCGCCGCCCGGAGTGTCGCGTTCTCCTGCGCCATTCGCGCCCACTCGACGGCGAGCGCGTTCAACTCGGCAGCCCCGGCCGGCTGTCCGGCGGCAGCGAGCGTCAGGGCGATCTCGCGCAGCTTGGCGACGTGTGGGTTGGGGATGCTCAGGGGGTCACTCATCCCGCCGCGCCTCGGCTCGTGCCTCACGGGCGAAGTTCATGTCAACGGCGCGGTGACGACGTTGCCGCCCTCGGTACCGGTGACGAACAGCACGCGGCCGCCCTCGATGGCGGAGACCAGCACCATGTCGCCAGCGGCGAACATGTCCGCCGCGTCATCAAAGAAGCCCTTTTCAGCCACCCGGCGCAGTGGGGCTGTGCCCGCGCGGTAGTGCCAGAGGGTGAAGCCTTGGGCATAGGCCAGGATGGACAGGTTTTTGATGGCGAACTGCATGACGGGAATCCTTTTGATTGGGACGGGGCGATCGGCGCCGAACTCGCCCAGAAGCAAGCGTTCGGTCGAAGGGTTGCGGGCGGCATCGCTCATCTGATCACCCCTCCAGATCATCCACCAGCCGGAACCCGGTTTCGGAGATGAACTCAATCAACGCCTCGCCGGTCAGCCGGGGCGTGTCGGGAGGCTCGATCAACATGCCGGTCCCGACCAGGCACCGCTCCTGAATGGCCCCCAGCATCGCGCGCAGCCGGTCAGCGACCGGGCCGGAAATGTCGCCGTGCGGCGGGTCGATGTCGTCCATCAGTCTGCGCATGGTTTTGAGGGCCATCACACGGCCTCCACAAACTCGCCGAGGTTGTTGACCGAATACCGCCTGCCGGCCTCGACATTCTCGCCGACGTAGGCGGTGGCAAAGCGCGTGCGGGTGCCGTCGTGATATGGAACCGCTGCGCATCCACCGACTCCCAGCGCGACTGTCGATCCAATGCCAGCGATGGCCACAATGGCGTTTTCGCCTGTCGCGTCGATCTGCGCGGCGTCGCCACTACTGCCGATCCGCGCGGCGTCGCCACTGCTGCCGATCTGCGCGTCGTAGCCACTGCTGCCGATCTGCGCGGCGTCGCCACTACTGCCGATCCGCGCGGCGTAGCCACTGCTGCCGATCTGCGCGGCGTAGCCACTGCTGCCGATCCGCGCGGCGTCGCCACTGCTGCCGATCCGCGCGGCGTCGCCACTGCTGCCGATCCGCGCGTCGTAGCCACTGCTGCCGATCTGCGCGGCGTAGCCACTGCTGCCGATCCGCGCGGCGTCGCCACTGCTGCCGATCCGCGCGGCGTCGCCACTGCTGCCGATCCGCGCGTCGTAGCCACTGCTGCCGATCCGCGCGTCGTCGCCACTGCTGCCGATCTGCGCGGCGTAGCCACTGCTGCCGATCCGCGCGGCGTAGCCACTGCTGCCGATCCGCGCGGCGTCGCCACTGCTGCCGATCCGCGCGTCGTCGCCACTGCTGCCGATCTGCGCGTCGTAGCCACTGCTGCCGATCCGCGCGGCGTCGCCACTGCTGGTCAGATCGCTTTCCGCAAGCGCCGTCAGTCGTGCGACCATTCCATCGCTGGCAGTGATCTCGGCAGCCAGGAACTCAGGCGTCTCGATCCAGGCCGCCCATGCGGCACCCGCAAGCCATCGCGCGTAGCCGTATTGCTTGGTGTCGTATGCATTGTCGATCACGTCGGCATAGACGCCGCCCTCGGGAAAGCGGCGGCTAAACTCGGCGATGCCATCCGCGCATGCTCTCCACTCGTGCAGCAGATCAGTGGTGATGCGGAAGGGGTCGGCTGCCTGGGGTTCCGGTGCGGCGGCGGGCTTGGTCTTGCGAGGCATGGCGGGGTGCTCCCTGGGGTGTGTGGTGATGGTGTGGCGGCGGGTCGATGTCGTCGTGCAACTGACGGCGGATGATTGTTTCAGTGGTGGCGCTCATGGCGCGCTCCCTTTAGTTCTGCCGATGCTGGCGGTGTGCGCCCGGCGCAGTGAATGGACAGCCACGACGATCCAATCAGCCAGCGGCCAGTCGCGGCGAGCGGTTGCCCCGCGCCGGACGCAGGCACGGTGGACGCCGACTGCCTTGCGCCACCGCGCCCGCCATTGCGCCTCGGTAAACGGGACAGCGTGCCGGAACAGGGCGCGGCGCAGGTCGATGGCGAGGAGATCGGTGGGGGCGAGCGTCGGTGTCATGGCTTGGAAATCCATGTCGGCGGCGTTGCGGATGATCGCCGGCTCGGTTATAGCGCCTTCGGGGTCGTGAAACACGCCCATGCATATACCGTCTGTTGCCACCACGAGCACACCGCCGGACTTTGATGGTTCGATCCGCGCGCCGCTAAGACAATAGCGCGTGGGTTCCTGGCTGGTGAAGCGATTGGCTTCCGCGAGCAGTTTCGCGCTTATGCATATTCGGAGCATGTCTGCCTCCCTTGTCTGTGCCGCCATCCTTACACCGGGTCCGGACGCGCCGCAAGAAAAATGTTGGTTGACACCGGACGATGTTCGCCGGCAGTGTGTCGGCATGAACACGAAACCCATCCACCCGTTGCGGCGATGGCTGTTTGAGCGCCAGATGACGCTGGACGTTTTCGCCGTGAAGTCGGGCATCTGCAAGAGTATGTTGAGCGAGATCATGACCCGGAAGAAGATGCCGTCCGCGCAGGCAATGCTCAAGATACGCAAGGCAACGCGCGGGGTGGTGACGCCGAACGATCTGGTCCCGGAGGCTCGGGCCGCAGCGAGGGAGAAAACACCATGAACGGCCCTGTCCGCGCGTGCGCCTCTGGCACATCGTCGTTGGTGTCGGCATCGTGGTCGCGGCGGTGGTGTGGTGGGTGCATTGAACACAAAGCCGGGCCTCTTTGCGGATCGCCCGGCCTGGCGCGCGGTGGATGCAACCCTCGGGTCGTTATCCGCGATGTGCGCGCGCCGCGTGGCTGGATGGGCCAGACGGGGGCGGGTGCGCTCCCTTCCCGCCGAACGTCGCATCCAGCCACGCAACTATTTGCCTATAGGGAGGGATAAATGACTGAAGAAGAACTCGCCTACCTCGCCCTGACGCCGGAAACCCGCTCCCGCCGGCTGGCCCTGCGTGAACGCAAGATGGCGGCTGCGCAGGCCCGGTTCCAAGCCACGGTTGACGATAGCACATATGAAGCCGCCTGCCGCGCCGCGGCACCGAAGGCCATTCAGGAGGCGCTGTATCCGCCGGGCGTTGACGAGCCGGTGGGGCGGGTTGTGGCACGAAGAAAACACGAGGGGATGGCGTGATGGCAACCAAGATCAATGCCGTGCAGTTAGCGTGTCTCGAATGCCTCCACGCAAAGAGCCATCCTCACGGTGAGATGTGCATTCCGTTCGCGCCCATTGCGATCTATACTAGTCTTCCTCGCGCCGAGGTTCGCCGCGCGGTTCGGTTCCTCGCGCGCAAGGGCTTGGCGGAATTTCACAGCGGACTGTCAACCGAAGACGGCGACTTTGCTGGGGCCGGCTATTGCATTACGCCCGCCGGCATAGCGGAGTTTCCGTGATGCCCGCCGCTCATCATTACCCGCAGTCGCATTGGTCCGCCGAGCGAGACGCCGCGTTCGCCCCAATGTGGAAGGACGGCTTAGACTGGCCGGCCATCATTGAGGCCCTTAATACCATCCCCGGCCCGCGCCCGATTACTGACCGGAAAACGCTGGCGAAACGCGCCGAAGTGCTGGGCATCAAGCGACCGGCTTGGTATCTGACGCTGATCCGGCAGCGCATTTCGGCGGCAGGAAACGCGGTGCAGGCGGCGATGCGGAAGTCTGCACCGCCGAAGCCACCGAGGCCCAAACACGGCTACCGCACCGGCGGCACCCGCCACGCGCTGCCGGCGGGACATGCGATGACGGCGCTGGTGACGAAGATGGTGGTGTCGGAGTTGCCGCTTTCGAGTCGGCGGACATGCCAGTTTATTTCTGGCGAGCCTTGGCGGCACGAGTTCTGCGGGGCGCCGTCAGTGGTCGGCCTGTCGTGGTGCCCGATGCACGCCGAGGTGGTGTTTTCGAATTGGCCGGAGGTCAGGTGGCGGTTGGAGTGTCGGACATGACCACCACCGCCCGCGACCGCTGGGACAGCTACCACTGCCGCCCGCTGCCGATCACGGCCGGCGTCTGCGAGGCGTTGGCGACTGGAGAGGGAATGAAGGTGATCGCATGGAAGTTCGGCGTCCATCTGTCCACCGTGAGTATGATCGCGGTGCAGAACGGTTTGGCGCGGCGGCGCGATGCGGGGATACGGAGAAAATGAGCGCCACCAACACCCGCTACACCCCGTCCCAGCGTGAGGCCGCGGTTGCCGCAGTTCGCAGCGGTGTTGCCGTCAAAGTTGCCGCCGCACGCTATGGGGTCAGCGCCGATTCTTTGCGGAATTGGTTGCAGGGGCGGCGGTTCGCGCTTTTCGTTGCGCCGGACAGCGCGTTGACGCGGCGGTGTCTGCGGTGCCAGGTGAAGTTTACGCCATCGCACAAGGGGTTTTTCCTCTGCCCGCTGTGTCGGGCGGATGATTCCCGTTGCTGTCATTAGGGAGAAAAGCCATGACCAACCCCGAGCGTGAGCGCATAGAGCGGATCGAACGGTTGGTGCTACTACAATTAGCGTATGGCCCGAACCCCGGCTATGAGCGTTCGTGGCGTGAGCGTGTGGATGACCTCATTGGCAAGATAGAGGCGGCGCGCTGCCAGGAGCGAAGTGGGGGCGTTGAACAGATGCTGCCGTCAGTAGCTCCGGCACAGCGCGATGGCTTGCAGCAGGAGAACGACACCCTGCGAGCCATTATCGCCAAAGGCCCTATGGATTGCGTCTACTGCGGGTTGCCGGCGACCGATATGAGCAAGTGCGCCAGCGGCTTCCCTGGTTGTGCCAGAGCGGACGACATGCTGGGCGATCCACGGCCTGCTATGCCGCCCCCAGTAGCCCCGGCGCAGACCGAGGCGACGTTCCCGCAACCCAGCCGCAATGACGGCGGTGTGCCGTGTGGGGAGTGTCATCTGCGTGCTGGCGAGACATGCGACGTGTGCGGCGCGGAGCAGTCCGGCGGTGGCGCGGATGCTGCCGCCTCCCGCCCATCCCTCGCCGCGCAGGCCGAGGCGGTGGAGCTGGCGGATCAACGGACGAACATAGGCGAGATGGAGGAGGATGCGGGTGCCCTCTCCGCTGCCGCCGAGACGCTGCGGCAGTGCTGGGGTTGGTGGCGGACATGAAGCGGCTGACGGACAGTGCTGCGGCATTTATCGGCGCGCCGAACTCGGTAGTCCGAACCACGATGCACAATGACATTATCCAGGCCCGCGCCGCGCTCCGGGCGCTGGGCGGGAAGGGAGAATAAAGCCTACGACAGCGCCCGCTTAACCGCCGCCATCTCATCCCAAACCGATCCCGGCAGCACCAACTCGGGCCGGGATCGGAACCACGCCAGCGACGGCACGGCATCCACGGCCATCACGTAGGCCGCGAACCATTCGGGATGCACGGATACATCAATGCCCCAGGTACGGGCCGTCAGGAAGCCACCCACGGCCTCATACGCTCCGAACAGCACCCGATGCTGCCCACCTGAGTTCTTAGCCCACGAGGCGCCAACTCCGGGCGCCTGTGCCCATGTCGAAAGGTCTTCCCACGTCGCCGGTAGCGCCAGCGTCACCAGCACCGGCCCAGTGCGGTCGATGGCAAAGGCAACCTCGACCGGATCAGTGCCGTCCACGATGCACCACGTCGGGACATCCTCGACTTGCAGCGGTGCCAGGTCGATGCCGTGGGTTGTCCAGTCCGCCATATCGTCGTCAGTGTAGGTGCCGCTGTCGTTGTCACCCGTGGCCGCATCATAGCCCGTGATGTGGGCATAGCGGCCTAGCACCATCTCAGTTGTCGGCCGCCACTCGCTGCCCATCGCGGCTTGGTTGATTTCGATGCGACGGAAATCTGCTGCCTCACAGCAGCATGAGCGCGTGGCGTTGCCGAGGTCGTCACCATCCGCCTTCCGCAGATCGAACCAGTTCCGGCTCGGGCTGGGGATCATGCGGGATAGCCCGACGCGGGCACGTAGGGCCGGCGTGCTGGGGTGATGCGGGCGATAGCGGGCGCCAAGGCAGAAGTCAGGCATCCATATCCTCCTGCGCCGGCTCTCGGAACGCCAGTACCGCAAGCATGGTATCAACGGCCGCAGTCAGTTTCCGCCAGTCGTGCTCGGGAACGACGCGGTGCTGGCACGATCTATTGACGCTCCGCAGCCAGTCAGTCATCTCCGTCGTGTCCCCGCAGAGCCGCGCGCACAGTCCCTCCGACAGTAGCCGGGCGCGGTCGAATTGACGCGCGGCCAGGGCTTCCTTGATTGTACAGAGGATCAGCGGGACACTGCGATCGACGTTCATGGCCGCTCTCTAGACTGCGCGATAATAGCCACGATGGTTCCCAAAACCGCAACACCCACCCCGAAGATGGCGAAGGCGTAGACCAGAATTGAAATCAAAACGCCCTCCTATACAGTGTCACCACCAGGCCCGTCCGCGCGGCGTCCTGCGCCGAGGCTGCGGCCTGCCGGTAAAGCGCGCAGCCGCTAACCGCTGCCCCTGTCGATAGGATCGAAAGGGTCAGGGCCAGGCGGCACAGTAGGCATCGCCGGCTTCTCCTGCTCCCATTTTCGGAACCGAAAGAGCACCCGGAATGCCCACCATGCCGCCTTGAGTTTCGCCAGCATCACTTCGCCGGTATCGCCCGCAGCAACAGCCGCGCGTTGTCAGGCGAGTAGACCGGCACCACGCCGCTCGCCCCGGTCAAGCCGACCCATGCCAGCAGTGCCGGGATCATCGACAGCGCAGCGTTGGCGACCGGAATGAACGGCGAGGCCCCAGGCAGGAACGTCAATGCGATGGGCACCAACACCTTGAGCGTGCCGGTGATGTCCTGCACCAGCGTCGTGTTGTTCGCGGTGCCGGCCTGCACGGCGGCGGCTGCGGTGTCGATCTTCGTCAGGTAGCCCTGCACCTGCGCGACGGTCGCGGCAGGCACCCCGGCGATTTGCAGGATGGCCCCAGCGAGCGCCTGCGCGCCAGCATCGACCAACTGCACGTCCCCGGCGAGCGTTGCGGCTGAGGTCGGGGTCTTGCAGCCGAATAGCGGCACGGCACAGAGCGCGCTGCCGGCGGCCAACATAAAGCGACGGTTCATGGCTTGTTCTCTCCAACGGTTGAAACGGGATCAAGCGGGGCTGGCGTAGCAGACGCCGGCGAGGCGGCGATCGCCTGATTTGTAGCGATGTTCACCAACCCCAATTGCGCCTCGATCTTACCGGCGATCTTCTCTTGTGTCATATCCGCAAGCCGCGCCACAGACGGACCCTCTTGGGTCAGCACGTAGCCTAAAGCCGCCGCCACAGCCGGGGATACGCCGGGGATAGTCACTTCCGGGTGCGCATATTGAATGCCCTGCTGCGCGGCCTGCTGTGCAGCACCGAGGCTGTTCTTCACGGCAGCGGTGATGGCCGCGCGGGCTGCTTCATCCTTGATGTGAGCCTGCAACCACGCCAAAAACACCGCGCCAGCGATGGAGAAGAAACCACCGATAACAGCGATCAGGATTTGCGTGAGGTCAACGGTCATGTCACCAGCCCTCCCTGATTCTCGTTCGCAGCAGATATCCTTCCAGCGCCCAGATTTTGTCACGCGCGCGCTCTCTGGCGATCTTCTGGCCCAGCGCCACATCGAAGTTGGCGGGGCTGGCTGCTGCGCTCTCGCCAATGACGTGATAGCCGTTGCGGAGCGTCAGGGCGCACACAGTCAGCGTCGTGCCGGGAAACACGTAAAAGGCTTCCGATACGATCTGAGCGTCGATGTCAGCGGGCGTCAGGCGCGGGGCATTCAAGCCCTTAGCCTGGATTTCGGCCTCAATGGCCGTTTCGTCTTTGCTCATGTTCTTCCTTTCAGGGTTGAGCGGTATGCACGTTTAAGTTCCTTGAGCCGGCGCGCCGGCCAGTTTCAACGCAAGCAGCCGACAATGTTCAGTTCGGCGGGTCCAGTCCGACCCGGCCCATCCCCATTGCGGCTTCGTCCGATAGTTGGCGAGGCGGGCGGCTGCGAGCGCATTGATGAACGGCGCCGGGGGAACGAGCGCACTCATCGCCGCAGTCGTCCTCGGCCCCAGCACCCCGTCCGCCCCGCCGCATTCCACACCCACCGCAGCCAGCGCGGTCTGCAAGCACCACGCGGCGGACTTGATCCGCCAGCCACCCAATCCCGCGTTGAAGGTATGGTCAACGTATAGCACCGCTCCGCATCGCAGCAGTCCAGCGTGGCTGGGCACCCAATAACCCGCGTTGGCAATCTGGCCGATTTCCGTCCGGGTTAGCATCCGCCGGAAATCGTCCTGCGTCAGCGACGGGCAGCAGCGCCATGCCTTCCACTCATCGAACAGAACCCCGCGATACGTTGGGTTCTGCCCGGGCGGGTCCGTCACCGGGTCATTCTGATCCCAGCCGCCCTCCTCGCCGCCGGGCTGCGTCTCGCTATCGCCAAAGGCGAAGGACAACCATGCGTCGAAGTCACTCATTGACCGACTCCCCGCGCTTCACCGCCTCGTCTCGGAGCGCGATCAACTTCAACTGCCGAATGCTTTCGTGTATCTTGTCCAGCGTTGCGTGACAGGCAGCAATCTCGGCGCGCAGTTCGCCCAGGTCTGCGGTCATGCTCCCATCAATCCCCATTGTGCGGGCGCATCGCCGGAAAAGAACTCTCGGGCGTTCTGCGTTGCAGCATTCCTTCGAGGAACGCAACTGCCCTGACCACGCCTACGTGCCCTTTGGCAAGATCGGCCGTGGCAAGTTTCAGGGCATCCGCTTCTCGTTGCTGTGCGTTGCGCCATTCTCGCAGGTTCTCGACGCGACCGAACAGCACGCCAGCCCAGAATATCAGACCAGCAAACGCGATGATGGCTGGTATCCATATGTTTTCTGCCATCTCGCATGTCACTCCTCAAATTCAGCCGTCCTTGTCTCTGCTGGCCCCGGCGCTAACCGGCTGCCCCAGCATTGCTGGCTTTGCCCTTGACTGCATGAGACCATCCAGTTGCGTTCTCAGGGCGGTGATGGCGTTCGTGGCATCGCCTAGCTTGTCGATGATAACTGCCGAATTCCGCCGCACCTCGGCCATATCGGTTTGGTATCCGGTCTCGTCTATTTTCACTCGGGCTGACAACGCCTTGAATTGTTCGTCCTGCGCATGGTCGCGCGCTTCAACTAATGCTGACGCCGCGGTAATCGCATTACTCGACCGAACTGAACTGTCCGACAACGCATTTTGCAGCGCGACGATCTGGGCGGTGTGCGCTGAGGTGGTGATGGTGGTGCTCCACACCCAGCTACCGAATCCTCCGAAAGCAACGACGATGGCGGCTCCAATGACTGTTCGAGCCACCCGCGTCAGGTCTGCCGTGGTAGGCTCACGCGGCGCGGGTTGAGGTTCAGCCACCATCTTTCGTCTCCTCCTAATACCCGCCGCCCTGAAGCCATGCGGCTGACGCCGCCCCAGCGCGGAGCGTCACGGACAGGAAGTGCCCGTTGAACTGCCCGGCGGCGTTGAGCGCCCCGATCCCGCAGGTCGTCACTTTCGGCATCCCGGAAACCGCTACAGAGCGTGCCGAGCCTCCGGTCGAAAACGCCCACAACAGTACCGGGGAGACGCTGAGCGATGCACGCGCCAACGTGCCGGCAGTCGGGTTGTTTTGATAGGAGGTGGTGGCGGACGCATAGCCGATCACACCGATACCCCGGTTTGTTATGCCGCCCACGCTGCTGAGGATGTAATCAGAATTCATTGCAACGCCACCGCTACCGTAGCAGCCACCCGGAATTGCGCCCGACGCCTGCGTGCCTGCGGAAGTGAACTGCATCCCCAGCGTCCAGCCCATCGCGGTCTGCCACCACGGATATTGTGACGTTGGGAACGAGAGGCCGCTGTCGGCGGCGCGGGTGACAGCGGCGCCGGCGGTGATGATCCGCGAGGTGGCGAAACTTCCGGCCTCAACCTGCACATTCGTCACCGTGCCGGTCAGCGTAGCAATCAGCGCCCCGGCAGTCGGCGTGAAGGTCAACTGGACAAGGTTGCCGGCGCCGGTGCCAACCAGCGTGCCGGTGTAGGTTCCGGTCAGCGCAATCGTGCCGGTGCCGTAGAACGACAGCGTGTAAGCCTGCGCCGTGACGGTGATAGTCTGTGTCGCGGGAGCCTGCGAGTTGAGGTAGATGTTCTGCGCCGTCGGCTCGTTCAGATACCCCAGCGCCGCGCCGGCAGCGTTGGTCTCAAAGCGTGGCAGGATCACCGCGGAGCCGGAGGTGGGGACATAGGCGGTCAGCGCACCTTGCTGCACTTGACCTCCCCAAACATAAAGAGCTTCCCCGGAACCCACATAGGGTGGGTTCCGTGTCGTCGTGCTCGCGTTATTAGTCATAGAAATCGTCAAATAGGCACTGGCAGTAGCCGTTGCTGGACCTGTTGCCCAGCATCTATACCACCCACCAGACAACGGGGTGATACCGGACGAGATAACGCCCGCACCAACCGATCCCATTATTCCGTTGGTTAGATCACAGGTAGCCCACAGCCCCGTTCCAAACGCCGATGTGCTTCCAATAACCTGTCCGACAGTGGCCGTTCCTGCTTTCAGGAAAGCGGAAAGTGTATAACTCGTGCCACTTGTGTATGAAACTAGCGGAGTAAGTACGTAATGCGCCCCCGATGTGCTGTTGTCAGCCAAAAGCATGGCAGACAAGGAACCATCCCACGCAATAGCATTATTGAATGTTGGAACGGTATTAGTCGCCGACCACTGTACGGTCGTTGGCACTGAATACGGGCTTAGGTTGCTCGGCGTGGTGGTGACAACCCCGTTATTCAGGTAGGTCGGTGGATACGGCCCGGCGTTGGAGTAGGTCCAACCCTGCGGAACGGCTGTAGTGAGCGGGATTGTGACCTGCCGCGCCGAGGGGCACGGCACCCCCGGTCCGATCGGGCACGGTCCAGCGGCACCCAGCCATACCCCGGCCAGCAGGAGAAAAATCGCGCGCATCACGGCACCGTGGCGGCGATGTCGGCGACAATGTTGAACGTCTCACCTGTCGCGCGGACGTAGGCGCCCGGCACCGCGACGATGCCGTATATAGTCCCGTTCGCGGTGTTGAAGGCGTTATAGCCGGCAGGGGCGTCGGGGAAGCACTCAAAGGTTTCCAGGTTCGCGTTCGCCGTTGTGCAACTCCAACCTCCCAGCCACGCCTTGCTGAGAACATCCGCCGCCGGGATCGTGTAGGCCGTGGCGTCGTAGATCGCAGTCATCGTCGGCGCGGTCTCGAAAATGTTCACTCGAAAACTTGCCGCCGTCGCACCAGTCGTGGATTTCTGCAACACCAGCCGCGTGACGTACCCGCTGTTGGTCTGTGTGCCACTGATCGTGATTGTCAGCGGCGCGCAGATCGTCACGCTGGCATTGGCGCAGACGGCCAGTGGATTCGTGGTTGTTGCGGCAGAATAGGTTATGCCAGTCGGGGTGGTCAGCGTGCTGCTGACGAGGTGGTAGGGTGCGCCGACGCCACCGATGACATTACCGCCCGCGACCAAGCCGACCGTGCCGCCCGTGGCCTGCATGGGCGAGCCGGGGAGGGACGAGACTGCAACGCTGCCCGAGTTCACCACCACCCCGTTCGTCACGCCGGGCGTCGTCTGGTCGATGCCGACTTTACCAACAATAGCCGATCCGGCGCCGAGCGTGACGGTGCCAGCAGTTCCGCCGCGACCGCCGATGTTAACATTCAGGTTTCCGTTGCCGTCCCAGGAGTTTTGAGCAGAAGCGCCCCCGATCCCTATCGCAAGGAAGACCATCGCGCACAGAAGCCGCAACATGGCAAAATCTCCGCCATGCGGCTTTCCCCCAAGCGGCGCGCTCGGGCTGGGACCGCGTGTGATAACGGGCGCGACTGCACGCCGCTCCGCTTCGGGAATATCATAGACGAAAAGCACAAAAGGTTCAACGGAACACCCATCTCAGGATGTGCCACGAGTTTGTGTTGTATTGGAACGTGGCCCATGCTATCATCCCCACCATGGGAAAGATCATTGATCTCACGGGACAACGATTTGGGCGACTTACGGTTCTTAGTGTGGCGAACCGGACGCTGAAACATTCTTTTTGGTTCTGCCAATGCGACTGCGGCGGCGAGACGATCGTCCGTATGAACAGCCTCCATCGTGGGCTTACAAAAAGTTGCGGGTGCCTTCGCCAAGAGGTAGTTAAAGAAGTCAATCGAACACATGGCGATACCATCGAACGCCGCATAAGCCGTGAGTACAGGGTTTGGTGTGCGATGCTCTCTCGCTGCTACAATCCAAACGTAGATCGCTTTCGTGATTACGGCGGCCGTGGAATAGCGGTGTGCGTCGAGTGGCGACACGACTTTGCGAAGTTTCTGGCGGATATGGGTCGCTGCCCGCCGGATCTGACTATCGAACGAATTAACAACGAAACGTCCTACTCTAAGGACAATTGCAAGTGGGCGACAAAAAAAGAACAAGGCAGAAACAAGAGAAACAACGTTACTATTTTGATGAACGGAGCCAACGTTTTGTTGGAGGACGCAGCGAGAATAAGCGGCGTTTCTGTGACGGCATTGCGGCACAGACTTCAGCGAGGCTGGTCTGGAGATAGGCTGCTGTCTCCAATGCGATCTTGGTGAGGTCATGGGACCGCCGCTCTATCCCGTTGGTATCGCTGGACTTGCTCTGGTGTCGCCTGCCGCATAAACGCCTGAACCTGCCTGCCGCCGGCGTGCGGGTTCTGGGCGTTCTTGATGATGGCGCGTCGCTCTCCTGGGGGGATTTTCAGCACATCCATCGCCGCTATCGCATCATCCATTTTGCCGTCCTTGATTTGCTGACGGATGCCAGGAAGCGCGGCCCGTACTTGGTAATCTTCCGACTTCTTCGCGGCAAATCTCTCGCCTTCCGCCGGCCCACCCGGGAAGCCGTGCGAGACACTGAAGCCAAGACCGCCGCCCACAATCTGCGCCGCCTCAAAGGCGCCCCCTTGGCCGGTGAATATCTTGTAGATCGCGCTCAAAGCAGTCTTTGGCACCACGCTAGACGCCGCCACCTGGGCAAGGTTGGAAACCGCCTGTCCAAGCGCGACTGGCATCGGTGCGTATGGATCGTATATCTGGCGCCCAGGCGACATCTCATTTGTTAGCAGCGTAACTGGCGCCCGGATAAAGGGAGACTCAATGCCAAGCATAGTCTGACGAAGCTGGGTAAAGTAATCACTCGTGTCTTCCATCGTCTTGCCAACCACCGGCCGCACATAAACTCCGGTTCCGTCTTTGTTGTATCCAACAAGGATGCGATTACCCTTGCCTGGCTCGTTTTCGTGCGTAGGCAGAAGCGACTCCACCATACTGAACGGGTTCATATTTTCTAGCGGGTGCGCCATCAGACGCTCGCCCTCTTCCATGAACCGACGTAGATAGCCCTTCCCTTCGTCGTCCAGAGAGTTACCTTGCAGCATGACATTTGCGGCGCTCTGAAGCGTAGCCTTGCCGACGTAGTACATGGCAAGATCGGTCAGAAGGATGCCCATTGCGGCGCGTCGAGCGACGTTGTTGACGCCCATCATGGCCTGCACGCCACGGTCGCGCATGATCTGGGCCTGCACATCCTTCGGCATCCCAACAATCGCATCCTTGAGAGCCGCCATCGTGCCGAATCGGTAAGACCGAGAGAACAGCAGCGTGTTGGCAACCTTACGTGCGCCATCCGACATAGCCTCGCGGGGCAACGAACCAGCAAACACGTTCCCGAAGTTAGTAGCGACACGGGTGGCGCTTTGTGGATCAACACCTTTTGCGATCAACTCTCGTTCGTACCGCAGCGCCAATCCAACCTGAATATCGGCAACCCGGTTCCATAGCAACGTGTTGTGGGCAAAATCACCGGCTCGGTCGATTGCCGCCTTGACCGCCGTTCCAGCGCGCTCATCGAACAGACCTGGAACAAAAGACAGCACCTGAGAAGTCCACGAGCGGCCTGGCGTGAGTATCGGGGACTGCTCAAAACTCTCGATATCCTGCGCCCCGAAGTTGCGACCGATTGGACGTAGACCACCGAGGATTAGGCGCCGCATCGTGCCTGGATCACTCTTTGCCGCGTAGCCCTCGCGCATCCCTGCGACGAGGTTTGGCATAGCAGGGAAAGCGCGGCCGGCAATCACGCCAAGATGCGCAACCCCATACATGATCGAGGTCATCATGCGGCCCTTAAGGTCCATCAGGCCGTTGTAAATCGCTCCTGATTTGCCTCCCATGACTGCGCGCAGCGGACCTTCAAAGTCGCCACGAACATAGATAGGGCTTTTCTGGAAAATCGGCTTACCCTTGGCGTCGGTGCCTACGACATGGCTTTCCCAGAAGGCGGGATTCTCTTTGATAGTGAACCAATCAAAGCCATCGCCGCCTGGTATCTTGCGCGCAGCCGCTTCGGTTTCCTCGGTCGTTAGGTATTTCCGGTGCAGAAGTTGCGATGTGCTTGTTTTGAGATCGGCCCCGAATGGATTGAGAGGACGGCCGCCGCCAACGCCGCCAACCTGCACGGTCTGATCCCCCGATCGTTGCCCGGCTTCGCGGATGCGGTTGATGAGAATACGGCCCTGCGTAGCTTCTTGCAGCCGCATCGTCGCCATCATAAGGGTGCGGATATCCCTAACAACACGCGCCCCTTCCGGTTCCCCAATGCCAACAACCATGCGCGGCACATAGGACGGAAGCGCCTCGATGTCGTGGACGCCAGCGGCCCTCGCTTGCTCAAAGGCAGCAACAGCGGTACGCTGAGTCGCATTCACCGCGGCGCGTTGGCGAGGCGGTAGTTGATCCAAGCCAACACCATCTGGGGATTTCCCACTTTGTAGCGCCACGCTCTCAGCATCCGCCCGCTCCCACATCTCCTTCAATTCGGCCGGCGTAAAGTTTTTGGTTGCCCAATCTATCGCCTGGGTGCCGTCGTGACGAGCAAGCGTCTTGGCGTTCATGTAGTCTTTCGCCATCGCCTTCGCGGCATCCGCGCCGGTTGCCATCGGCACGGTCATCAACTTTACCTGCTCGCCAAAATCCAGCAGATGATTGACTGCGGCGCCCAAAGACGCGCCGATCCTGGGGATACGCTCTAGCCGAGACGCAAAGTCTGCGTCGTCCTTAACCGGAGCACCAAGCGGCATCTCGCCCTGCCCCTGCGCTCGGCGGGAGAACTTCGGAAGATCGTCCAAAGGCGACAAATAGCCATGAGGCGGCGGTGGGGTTTCTGGAGCAGCGGAAGGCGCTATTGCTCTTTTATCCCCCCGCATCACCGAGTCAAAAACATCATCCGCTGTCTTGAACCCCTCACCGCGCAGCCATTGGCCGACGCCCTTGAGGAAATTCAGCATCTTGTAATACGGCGCAGGGGCGTTCACCCCGCGCGCCAAGGCATCCTCACCCATGCGGGCAATGGCTTCCTCGCGGAGTTCGTTCTGCCCGTAGCCGCGCGATTCCAGATCGGCGCGGTTCGTGCCCTGTTTCAGCCAGCGATCGGCGCCGATTTCCAGTGCCCGACGTTCTCCGTTTCCGAGTAGCCCAAGAGCCGGGTCCATCAGAGCATGAATGCTTTCGTGGAACAACTTCGCCGGCAGCAATCCATGTGGCGTGTCCAGCGCGAGGTCGATCAGACCGTGTGTGTAGCGCCCATCCGCCGTGCCGTCCTGGATGCGATCAACCAGATTAAGGCCAACCTTGTCCGGAAGGCCAATGGCGCGCATGATGCGTTGGGCGGCGTCCTGTAGCCGCGCCTTGGCTTCGGGGTCGATCTCGCGGGGGGCGGCATCGCCTTCGCGGCGAGCCAACAGTCCGGGTTGCTCGGTTTCCTTCTCCGCGAACAACCCCTCATTCGCCGGTTCCTGCCCGCTGCGTGGTCCGGCGGCATCGCGTGCTGCCTGCGCTTGGAGCGCCGTTGGCTCGGTGCCCAACAGGCCCATCTGCCTCGGGTCGGTGCGGATCGTCGGCTCCGGTTCGGGTTTCGGAATGGCCTCGCGTTCTGGTTCCCCAAACAACGACGGGCCGGTTGACGGGGGCAGTGGGGCGCGGCGGGAGAGTAGTGAGTTTCTTTCTCCAAAGTCTGGAGGCTCTTCTATGGGTGGGGGTTCGCGCATTGGGATCGCGGCGAAACGCGCTTTCATCGCCGCCAAGTCTTCTGGTGTATACGAGTGAGATAGCGGACGGATTGGAGGAAGCTGCCCTACCTCGCCTGCTTCGCCCGCAGGTCCGTTGCCGCGAATCTCAGTGCCATGTTGTACGCCTTCGTCCGGCCCTCGCTGCTCAAGCGCCCGAACGGAGGCGAGAAACCGGGACGTGACCCCGGAGACGGATTTGCCGGCGGCAAGGTCGGCGGCTGCGGCGGTAAGGGCGTCCGAGACCGGGCCACGCTTGGTTCCGTCAACTGTGAGTTGGGTAAGGAGTCGGTCATTCTCTGATTTCCCCGCAAGGTTGCCTTCGCGCGTCAGCACGTTGCCGGCGGCGGTTAATGTGTCTTCGCCGTTCAGGGCGCCCCGGAACACGGCCCCAGCACGGCGCAGCGTTTTCATGGCATTGTCGAGAACGCGAGCGCGCTGCGGGAACAACGAGGTCGCCACATCCTCGTCGCCGAACAGCGTTGTCTGCGCGCCCCGCAAGAATCCAGAATTGCGGGCATCCTGCACCATAATGCGGGCCTGCTCGGCGTTGTCGGGATGCTCTTTGGATAGCAGGTCCATCGTGGCGATTTGTTCGGCGGGATCGGCGATCATGGCACCGACGAATGACGCATAGGCGTCCGGCACGACGCCGGCTTCCACCATTCCGAAGGCGTCCGGTGACAGCGCCGCCAAGCCGCGCGCCTGAATTGCCAGCGCATTGTGCGGCGCAATATCCGGCAGGCTAAGATCGTCCGGCACCGCCGACTTGCCTCGCAGCACTTTGGCGAAATCCAGCGCCGTTCCGCTGCCCTCGGCGATGTTCTGATAGGCGCCGAGAACCCGCATGAAGTCGGGGGTATAACCATCGGCCTCACGGAATATCCGCGCCGGAACCTGCACATCAGGTTGCCCAGCAGCCTTGGAATCTTGGGCAAGGATGGTGCGTTGATGCCCGTTGACGGGGCTGATCGTGCCGTCGTTCGCCTGCCATGCCGTGATGGGGTTGGTTAGAGTCTGATCCCACTTCGCGCCAGTCAGCGCGCCAGTTCCGCCGCGCTCATCTGATGCCTTGAACTGGAACAAGTCCGGTCGCAGCACCAGTTGGTCGGGGTCCAGCATCGTGTAGGGCGATTTGGACTCTGCTGACGCTGGGACCGACGCAGGAGGCGGCGCACCCAGCCCCACCTCGGTTACTGGCGCAGCCTCCCCCATCGGCGATGGGGGCTTCGGTGTCACCAGATCGGCAAGCTCTTTCTCGGCGGGAGGCGCGTTCGGGGGAACTTCTCCCGGAGGCGCAGGAGGCGGTGCTGCCGCTTCCTCAGATTCCGCCGCCGCCGCCTGCTCAGGTGTGCGCGGCGTATTAGCGGTCGGCGCTGTCTCGTCGAGCATATCCGCCACGCCCTGCCGTAATTCCGGCGAGGCCACGGGCGCGGCCTTGGCGCCCATGCCCCGAATGGCAGCGTATCCGGCAAGCGGAATGGCGGTGCTGACGGCAGACCCAAGATACGTTCCCTCCATGCCTTCGGTAAGCGGTTTTCCTTGCTCCCAATTTTCTACGCCGCGCTCAGTCATGCCGATGCCTGGCTGCACGCCAAACGCTTGGAACAAAAGACTCTTAACCGGCCCCTCGAAGAACTTGGCACCGAAGGCAGCCCATCCAGCGGCAGAGAACAACCCAGCTTGCCCGGCTTGAGCCAACGTTGCGTCCCACGCCTTGTTCGGATCGGCGTTCGGCTTCTGCATTTCGCGGGCGAAGATCGGCGTCAACTGACCGAGTGCCGTAGCGGCTCCGGCTGCTACTGCGCCACCAACAAGACCACCGCCCTCTGGTGCAATAGCCTCTCCAGCGATGCCGCCCGCGATGCCGGCACCGAGCGTCGATCCACTGGACGCCAGTTGGTACGTGATCTTGGGAAGCGCCTGACTGGGGTGCGCTATATCGCTAAGGGTAAGGGGCTGCTGGTAAGGTTGCGGTGCCTCGTCTGGTTGTTGCTGTGCCTTTCCTTGGAGGGTAGCCGGTAGTCCGGCGAGGTTACGAATGTCCTGCATGAAGCCCGATTTTGCCGCCTGCCCCATGTTGGACAGAAATCCCGGTTCCTCCGGCGGCAAATCCTCAGCCTGCGCCGGAGCGCCGTTCTTGTTGGTTGCGGCCGATGGCGCTCCTTTGGTTTGGTAATCAGCCCAAGGCCCATCCTTCGCTGTCGGCGATTGATACGCCGACCAAGGGCCGTCTCCGGAAGGGGCCGGAGCTTCCGGTTGACTTCCTTGGTCCTGATAATCAGCCCAAGGTCCGTCCATTACTGGGGTATCCAGCTTGCCGGATCAGCGGGATTGCCGCCTTTGTAGGTGTAGCCGCTCTTTACGTCACCCACCTTGGGAAGCGACGGCGATGATACCGGCGCATTTCGTTGCGGCACGATGGTTGCGGGAACAGGCGAAAGAGTCTTCCCGCTGACCTCCTGCGTCTGGCCGCGCTGCTGAATCTGCTCCTCGGTCAGTCCATGATTGATGGCCCAATCGTGGGCGTGCTGCTGTTCGGCCAGTGAGGCATCGCCGTGCGCCATTTGCCATTGGCGGTACTGCGTCATTGCGTCCTGACCAGAACCCCGGAGATCAATCCCTTGCTGTGCCCGCGATGCCCGCCCAGCAAAGCCCTTCGACGCCTCGATGGCATCAGGCAGCGACATGCCCTCGCCGCCCTTTTCAGGGGGGAGCATCAGCTTGTTGATAAGCGACTGTTCACCCTCGGCCGCAGACATATGACCGGCGGCCACCTTCATCATCGCAACTTGCATGGCCTGCCGCGTGCGGGCATCCGCCGAGCGAAGTTGCGCGACGGCGAGGGTATTGTCATTCCGGTTAGCTCCGTTCTGTGCCATCTGCTGCCGGTAATCGTTCTGCCATTGTGCCTGTTGCTGGCGAAGCGCATCCTGTTGGTCCAACTGCCGCTGCTGCTGGTAGTTTTGCACGCCCGCAAGGCCACCTTGCCCGATGTTCTCCATCGCATGCGGAGATCGCCCTGCCATCATGGCAAGGCCGGCAGTCAGAAGCGCCTCGCCGATGTTCGGTTTCATGGTGCCGTTGGCCGGCTGCTGGCGCATCGGCCCCATACCAGACTGTTGCTGCACGCCGATGATGGTCGGATGGTCTTGCGTGCCAGCATCAGGAGGCACGTAGTCGGGTGGGATAGGGATGCTGCCCGAGCCACGCGACGCTCCAAAGCCGGCCGCCCGCGCAGAAACCGAGAAAGGTTGCGCGCTGGGCGCTGAGGGCGCCGGAGATGGGTCCGCACCCGGCTGCGGCATATCGAAATCCTCGTCCGCTGCCGGCACTGTTACGCGGGGCGCGAAACCACCACTCAGCCGCGCGTCCTGATAGTTCAGAGGTGCCG